>Ga0180007_10000408_pt1 | contig 74218 bp, 81 predicted proteins | sample MM_PC_MetaG_FD_121122 | JGI IMG/M metagenome (GOLD analysis project Ga0180007, IMG submission 121122) | Groundwater microbial communities from the Aspo Hard Rock Laboratory (HRL) deep subsurface site, Sweden - MM_PC_MetaG | ecosystem: Environmental > Aquatic > Deep subsurface > Groundwater... | reverse complement strand
TTTTAGCTATTATTTTTTCTGGTTCTCGAGGAGCTTGGGCTAGTGCTTTAGGTACTTTTTTAGTTGTTGTATTTTTTACTTTTAAATTATATAGCAAATATAAAAAGCAAGTTCAAATGGTTTTGGCTAGTCTAATTCTCTTTTTTGTTCTTTTCCCAGTTGCTTCAGCTACTCTTTTTTTACCTCAGTATCTTCAATTGGGTAATGAAGCAACAATGGGGTTTTCTTTTTTTGAAAGAAGTAGGAGCATCTTTGATCTCGATGAACTTTCAGTTAAAAGTAGATTAGAAATTTGGCGAAGAACTTTTGATTCTATGGTTATTCATCCTATTTTAGGCGTTGGCATAGGCAATTACCCTTTGGTCTTAAATGAGGATTTATCGACTCTTAAAAAAGGATCTTCGGCTCATAGCTTATATTTAGATTTTGCAGCTGAAATAGGGATTTTTGGTTTATTAGTTTTATTAGCTGTTTTTTGGTATATAGTTAAAGATGCTTGGCAAATTTTTACTAAAGCCAAAGAGTCATTTTTACAGGTCTGGACTGGTTTTTTCTTACTTGCTTTGATTTGGATTTTGGGATATAGTTTATTTGATGTTGTTTTATTAAATGACAAGGTTTTATTATTTTTTGTAATTAATTTAGGAATTTTGTATGGAGCAAAATCTACCATTGGTCTCGATAAACCTTCTCACCTGGAACGGTGAAAAATATATAGAAGACTGTTTAAATTCAGTTTTTAACCAGTCTTATTCTAATTTAGAGATTTTAGTTTTAGATAATGGGTCTCAAGATAAGACAGTTGAATATTTAAAAAGATTACCTAAGAAGTCAAATTTAAAAATTATTTTTAATCAGGAAAATATTGGATTTTCAGTTGGTCATAATCGGGGAATAAAAGAAAGTAGAGGAGAATTTATTCTCTGTCTTAATCAGGATGTTGTTCTAAAGAATGATTTTATTGAGAATATTATAGAAATATTTAATCAGAATGATAAGACAGGGTCAGTTCAAGGCAAGGTCTTACGTTGGCAGAAAGGATTAGCCACTTATAATCAGAATTCTGATTATAATGTTTCTCGGATTATTGATACAACTGGATTATTAGTTTTAAAGAATAGGAGAATTGTTAATCGGTTTCAGGGAGAGATTGATCAAGGACAATTTGAGGAGGTTAAAGAGATTTTTGGACCAGATGGAGCAGTTCCGGTTTATCGAAGAGAAGCTTTGGAAGATGTTAAGATAAGCATAGCCCGCCAGAGGACGGGCGCTCAGAATTATAATCAAATTAAAAATTTAAATGATTCTGGCGAATATTTTGATGAAAGTTTCTTTGCTTACAAAGAAGATGTTGATTTGGCCTGGCGATTACGACTTTATGGTTGGAAATCATTTTATCAACCAAAATCGGTTGCTTATCATGATCGAACAGCTGGAGACAGTTTTGCTTTAAACTATATCGATATTATTAAAGAGAGATTAAAGATTAGTAAATTCGGTAAGTATTTAGCTTTTAAGAACCAGCGTTTGATGCAAATTAAGAATGAACAGGTTGGTCTTTTGATTAGACATCTCCCTTGGATTTTAGCTAAAGAAATTGGTTCCTGGATTTATATTTTAATTTTAGAAAAATACACTTGGCGAGCGATTGGAGATTTATTTAAGCAGATGCCCCAAGCTTTTAGAAAAAGAAAAATAATTATGAGTAGGAAAAAAGTAACTTCTAAGGAAATGAGTAAATGGTTTTATTAAATTAAAATTTCAGTGTCATTCCCGCGAAAGCGGGAATCCATGATTAATTAACCTAGATTATCGGGTCAAGCCCGATAATGACACCGGGGGTAGATATTTATTATATGGAAGAATATTATTCAAAACCAAAGAGAAAGAGTTTCTGGCTAATCATTATAATCCTAATTTTAGTAGGACTTTTTTCTCTTTTATTTCTTAAGACAAGTTTTACTATTAGTCGAGTGATTGAATGGACTGGAGCAAGCAATGTTTTACCTTTTATTAAAGTTTTACCTGATTTACCAGAGAATGATCCTGAGAGAATTAATATTTTGCTTTTAGGAGGCAGGGGATTAGAGGAATCAGGAGATGGGAAATTGTTATCTGACGCAATAATTTTGGCTAGTTTTAAGAAAAACACTGGTCAAGTTGCTTTAATCTCCATTCCCCGAGACCTTTATGTTACAATTTATTGTACCCAAGAAGATAAGAAGATAAACTTTGCTTATGCTCAAGGTGGCTTAGATTGTGCTAAAAAAACTGTTTCTCTAGTGACTGGTCAATATGTTGATTATGCAGTTGATCTTAATTTCGAGGCTCTAGTAGAAGGGATTGATGCTTTAGGTGGAATTGAAGTTCATTTAGAGAAAACTTTTAAAGAAAGCTTTCAATGGGCTAAAGAAGGATGGGAAGAAGATGAACATTGGTTTATTAAAGAGATTGAGGGAGAAGAAAGATGGGTTTTCCATGTGGCGACAGGGACTAACCAATTAGATGGAAAAACAGCTCTTTATTACGTTCGCTCTCGTTATTCAACTGATGATTTTGATAGGATGAGACGCCAAAGCCAAGTTCTCATAGCCATCAAAGAGAAAGCTCTTTCTTTAGGAGTTTTAACTAATCCAGTTAAGATATATAATCTCTTAGACGTTCTGGGCAAGAACGTACGGACTGATATGAACTTGATTGATATTAGTAATTTAATTAGCTTGATTAAAGATGCTGATAAAAATAATATCAAAAAAAGATTTTTTAATATTACGCCCGACGGATTACTTTATCATACTTTTATTAATGAAGAATATGTGCTTTTGCCAGTAGGGGATAATTTTGATAAGATTCAGGAAACCTGTCTTAATATTTTTGATTAATATGCTTTCTATTATTATTACCCACTATCAGACACCGGTCTTATTAAAACTTTGTCTTAGATCAATTCAGGAGAACATTGGTCAACTTGATCATGAGATAATTGTCGTCGATAGTCAATCAAAAAAAGAAACTAAAAATTTACTTGAAGAAGAATTTCCTCAAGTAAAATTAATTCCTTTTCCAAAAAACGTTGGTTATGCTAAACTAGTTAATGAGGGAATTAAAATAGCTCGAGGAGATTATTTCTTTATTATCAATCATGATATTATTATCCTCAAAGATGCTATTCCAAAAATGCTTGATTATATGGAAGAAAACCCTCAAGTTGGCATCATCGGTCCCCAGTTGTTAACTTTTAGTAATCAATCTCAAATTTCTTGTTTTCGTTTTCCAACTATTAGCGCTATCATCGCCCGAAGAACTTTTTTAGGAAAATTGAATTGGGGCAAGAAAAAAATAGAACAATTTTCAATGCAAAAAGAAGATCTTTCTTCGCCTAAACCAGTTGATTGGGTTCAAGGATCGGCTATGTTTGTTCGTCAAGAAGCAGTTAAGCAAGTTGGTCTCTGGGATGAAAGATTCTTTTTATATTTTGAGGACACTGATTGGTGTCGTCGTTTCTGGCAAAATAACTACCAGGTAATCTATTTACCAACGGTTCGAGTCTCACATTATTATGGGCGAGCGAGTAAAAAGGATGGAGTCCTGTTAGATATTTTGTTTAATAAGTATACAAGAATGCATATAATCAGTTTTATTAAATACCTATGGAAATGGAAGGGGAAATAGATATCGTCTAGAGGTCGTACATTATTTTGTCCGCACCTCAGCAGAGGTTCGGCAAAATAAGGTCCGACCTCGGGTTACCATTACCAAAATAAACTTTATCATTATGAAGAAATATATTTCTATCTTAAGCAAATTAATTATCTTAGTTCTAATTTTCGGACTCGGATATTTTTTAGGTGGTTCTAATCAACCCTCTCTTGGAGAAGTTGAGGGATTAGTGAATAAAGAAACCGGTCAAGAGATTGGAGTTGACTTTAGCCTCTTCTGGGATGCCTGGCGAGTGATTGAAACAGATTATGTTAATAGAGGGAATTTAAATCGTCAAGATATGGTTTATGGAGCCATAACTGGTTTACTTAATTCTTTAGGTGATCCATATTCTGTATTTATGGAACCAGATAATAGTAAAAAGTTTTTAGATGATATTAAAGGTAGTTTTGAAGGGATTGGTGCAGAAATTGGTATGCGTAAAGGAATTTTAACAGTTATTTCTCCCTTAGAGGGAAACCCAGCTCAAAAAGCTGGACTTCGAGCCGGTGATAAAATTCTTAAAGTTGATGAGACCCTGACAGCTGATTTAACGCTTGATGAAGCAGTCGATATAATTAGAGGAGAAAAAGGAACAGAAGTGGTCCTCTTAGTTGCTCGAGATGATTGGGATGAAGCAAAAGAAATCAAAATTATTAGAGATGTTATTCAGATTCCTATTATCAAATTGGAAATGCTCGAGAATAATATTGCCTATCTTCAGCTCTATCACTTTACTGAAAATTCCGGCGGTCAATTTAGAAAAATAATAAAAGAAATTATTAATGCTGATGCGCAAGGATTAGTTTTAGATGTTCGTAATAATCCAGGTGGATACTTAGATGTAGCTGTTGATATTGCCAGTTGGTTTTTACCTAAGAGAGAATTAGTTGTGGCTGAAGATTATGGTAATGGAAATAAGAATGAACATTTCAGCAAGGGCTATGGCAGCCTAGAAAACATGCCGACAGTTGTTTTGATTAATCAAGGTTCTGCTTCGGCTTCGGAAATTTTAGCTGGGGCTCTTAGAGATATTAGAGGAATTCAATTGGTTGGTCAGAAAAGTTTTGGTAAGGGTTCGGTTCAGCAATTAGAAAAAATGAACGGTGGTTCTAGTATTAAAATTACTGTGGCCAAATGGTTAACGCCTTCAGGTCTTAGTATTGCCGATGAAGGAATAACGCCTGATTTTGAAGTAGAGATGACTAACGAAGACTTTGAAGAAATGCGTGATCCGCAATTAAATAAGGCCTTAGAATTATTGAAAAATGAATAAAAAAGTTGAATTAAAGATTTATGGTCGAGTTCAAATGGTTTTATATCGTGATTCAGTTCGACGTCAAGCTAGGAAGTTGGATTTAACTGGCTGGGTTATGAACCAATCAGATGGAACGGTCCAAATTATAGCTGAAGGAGAAGAAGAAAGTTTGAAAGAACTTATCAAATGGTGTTATAATGGACCTATTCTAGCTAAGGTCGAAAAAATAGATATTGACTGGCAAGAGGCAGCCTGTCAGTTTGATAAATTCGAGATAAAATATTAAGATAAAGATATGAAAATAATACTATTAGAAGATGTAGAAAAATTGGGTAAAAAAGGAGAGGTTAAAAAGGTAGCTGATGGTTATGCTCGTAATTCTTTGATTCCCGAGAAGAAAGCTGTTTTGGCTACCAAGGGTGAAATTATTAAATTAGAAAAGCAAAAAGAAATTGAAGCTCAAAAGGCTGAGCAAGAATTAGCTAAATATCAAGAAGTAGCAACTCAACTGGATGGTTTGGAATTAGAAATCTCAGCTAAAGTTGGAGAAGAAGGAAAACTTTTTGGGACTATTCTAGCTAGTCAAATTGCTGAAAAACTTAAAGAACAAGGAATTGAAATTCAAAAAAACGAAGTTAAATTGAAAGACCCGATTAAAGAATTGGGTGAGTATGAAGTAAATATTGAACTTCCTCATAATTTAGAGGCTAATATTAAAGTTATTGTTGTTGAAGAAATTAAAAAATAATCCCTATGAGAGATTATTAAAGTAAACTTTAAAAAGCATCGAAAGATGCTTTTTATTCTACGCTAACTACTTTGGCCATCCGCCTATTACCATCAAACTTTTTAATTCTTTTAGTGACAAATTTAACAATCCCTTCTTTAATGGCATAAAGGGTGTCATCTTTGCCTCGACGAACATTTTCGCCGGGCAGGAATTTTGTTCCTCTTTGTCGGACAATAATACTTCCTGGTTTGGCTTTTTGTCCACCAGATAGCTTAATTCCTAAATATTTTGGTTGGGAATCGCGACCCAAACTAGTTGAGCCAGCTGATTTCGTCTTTGACATATATTCTATGTTATCTTATTTTAAGGAAATCGTCAAGAAAAACGAATCTGATATCTTATTAACTATTACTATTGTTCTGGTTGCTTTAGTTAGTTTCGGAGCTGGTTTATTAATTGATTTTTCAGAAGATAATCAATCTATTATTATTCAACAGCCAACAGCATCTATAACAGGAACCTGTGAATCCGCCTCCGCCTCCGCTAAAGCTATGGCGGACGAAGAATGGATTTTCGTGGGAAGTGTTAATAGTAATAAGTATCATTGGCCCAATTGTCCTTCGGCTAAGAAAATAGCTGAACAAAATCAAATCTGGTTCAATTCTGAAGAAGAAGCCCAAAGCGCCGGCTACATCCGCTGCAGTAATTTTGAGAAGTACACTCCTTGATAAGGTCCGACCTCATCTAGAGTCCGACCTCATCTTTTCTTCCTACTCATCGAGATCACTTTAAACTCGCTTTTGAGGGTTTTGGTTTGGTCTATTTGTTTTTTAAGGTCATAGGACAGAGAATCTATGACTTTTTTAAATTTAGTTTTATCAATAGTCAAAATTTCGTTCCATTTATTAATTGGCTCAAGAATTTCTTTAACTTTAATCAAATCATAGCTATACCTCTGTTGGGGTAGGCGAGTAATATATCCTTCGTCGCCGAAAACACGATCAATGCTCTTAAGATCACAATAAAGGTTAATAACTCGTTTTAATTCAGTTAAGCGTCTATTTTCTTCAGATTGTTTATTTTTAATAGCAAAATATTCTTTGATGATATCCTGCATCCTTTGATCATCTGGGAGAGGGGATTCTTCTTTAATAAATTTGTGTTTAAAGAGAGGACAGTAGGGTTGATACTGACACCAATTACAAAGTGGATTTGATTTTGGTTCGAATTTGCTTTGATCTATCTGATTAATTATATCTATAATTTTATCTTGAGTTTCTTTCATTCCTTGTTTATTTTTGAAAGCGGAAAGTTTTTCTCCGTGTCGGAGGTAATAAAGAGATAATTTAACCGGTCGGTTTTCTTTTTCTAGTGAAGGCCAACGATTAGCTAAACCAAGATAATAGACCGAAAGCTGAAAATTATTATCAACCGTTTCCTGAGCTGGCATTTTCTTACTTGTCTTGTAATCAACAACTTCAAAAGTTCCATCGTCTAATTTATCAATTCGATCGATTCGACCAGTAATTTGATGGTCTAAAATTGGCACTTGAAAGAGTGTTTCTAGATCAACAATGTTAAACCTTTGATTTTCGTTTTGAAGATAATATTTTTTTAAAATATCAATTCCTTGATGAAAAGCAAAAGCTTCTTCTTGGCTATCTTGATATATATCTTTATCCCATTTTTGAGTAAAATATTTTAAAAGTTCGTCCTCAAAGATAGGGGTGGTTTGACTTGGATCGTGGAACAATTTTAAACATTCGTGAACCAAGGTCCCAAAGAAGGCATCCTTTGATTTTGGAGTTTTAATTCGATCAAGATATTGAAATTTATACTTAGCCGGACAAGTAGAAAATGTTTCTAAGCCGGAGTAGGAGATACGCATATTAATTTAAATCCTTTCCGCCATGGAATTTACGATGAACATCTCTTAGCTGTTTATTGGTCACGTGAGCATAGATTTGAGTTGTCGCAATGTTACGATGTCCTAGAAATTCTTGAATTAAACGAAGATCAACACCTTGATTTAAAAGATCAGTCGCAAAAGAATGTCTAAGAGTATGAGGAGTTGTATTTTTAGGCAATCCAGCTAAAAGAGCGTATTTCTTGATACTTCTTTCAATAGAACGATCTGTTAAGCGTCTAGAAGCCCCTTTCCGGCCCTGATAGTTAACAAAGAGGGCTTTATCATTGTCTTTTCTAGTATTGAGGTATTTCTTGAGCCAATCGATAGCTCTTTCGGAAAAGAATACGATTCTTATATGTCCACCCTTACCGACAAGACTAATTTCTAAGTCGGTAGTTGTTGGTTTGATGACTAATTGTTCTCGATTTAAAGAAACCAATTCAGCGATTCTTAAACCAGTAGAGAATAAAGATTCAAGGATAACTCGATCACGCAAACCACCTTTTTTATTAAGATTAGGGATCGAGACGAGCTTTTCTATTTGATCTATGTTTAAAAAGTGAACTTTTTTGTCTTCTTTATCTTTAGCTAATTTAATTTTCTCAGATGGAAGAGAAAGGATATCTCTGTTAGCAAAGTAGTTTAAAAAAGATCTTAAAGCAATTAAGTAATAGTTTTGAGTTGATTTTTTTAGAGGTTTTTTTGAATGTCTTGATAAGTAGACTCGATAATCCCAAATATGGGCGGGGGAGAGTTCGTGAGGTTTTAAATCTTCAAGTTTATTTTCTTTTAACCAATCAATAAATTTCTTAAGGAAGCGGGAATAGTTTTCTTGGGATTTAGTAGATAAACCTTTTTCAATATCCAACCAGTCTAAAAAATCAGTTAAATGTTGGGGAAGTGGTTTTGAGCTTTTGTCCATAGATTAAAACATATCTAATGTCTATTAAGGGTTATTATGCGACTATATATCTATTATATTGACAGCCAAGCTGGCTGTCAATATTAATAAATCCCCCTTTATCCCCTAACCCCGAAGTATATGTCTCGTTTTCTTCTAAAAAATTATTTTATTTCCAGTATTTTTTAACCCCTTCAATCCACTCTCTGATTATCTTACTCCCCTCCTGAATTCGAATTTTTAGGGGAGCCAACTCATTCTTAACCCATTCTAACTTATTTTCTAACCAAATTCTGCTTCTTGTTTTAACTTCTTCTTTGATTTTTTCCTGGGCTTTATCAAGTAATTCCTCTTGTTGTTCTTTAATTATGTTTTGAGCTTTATTCATCATTTCTTGACTCTTTTCTTCAACTCCTTCTTTAATAATGGAATCGAATAATCGTTTCACTGGGTCAAAAATCTTTTGATCTACTTTATCAAAAAAATCAACACTTTCTTCAGCAAAAGCAATATTAAAAGAGAAGATAAAAATAAGTAAAATAATAATATATCGCATCTTAATGATAAATGATCATTTGATCAATTTTAGTTGTTGTATCGTATAAATTAGAAATATATACTTGAGTTGATTCTAAATAAATATTGGCTCCAAAGAGTGGATCATGAACAACGTATCGCCCATCATCTGTTTTATGATGAATAACAACATAATGTCCTCCACCTCGACCGACAGCTTTAATATAAACAGCTACTGGATAACCGGCTCCTAATTCTCGATCCAATTTAAACCAGTCAAAAGATGAAGTATGGGGTGGTGGACAATTAGTACAACTAATACTCCCCCCGCCTTGACTCTCGCCTCGATTCGGCGAAGCGGGCGGCGAGGCAGGCCACCTAGTTGGCCAATAAATTAAATCCCAAGAGAAAATAGATGCTTTAGCTAATTGCCCAGGATTAATTACTTGATTATGATAACTAAAAATCATAGCGATACTCGTAACCGCACAACCATAATCCCCCATAGTAGAATTACTGATCCCAATCGTTGTCTTAGTCCAACGCGGATCATCTTGATTATAATACCAATTTGTGGAAGCCCAGTATTTTGAAGGAGGTTTTTCTTGAAGCTCTTTTAATCGAGCTAATTCAGCTGCCTTTTGCTGACGCAAACGATTAATATCCCCCAACAATAATTTCTTCTGAGCTTCAATATTAGCTAACATCTGCTGATACTTACTCTCTTCTCCTTTAGTATATGAGAATAAATCCTGTTTGGTTCTCCTTTGACTAGCTAAGGAAAATTTTTGATTATCTAATTGTTTCTTTGATTCTTCTAAATGTTCTTTTTTCTGTTCTTCACTTTCTTTGTCGCTATTTAATTTTTCTTTAAGAGTTTTTAATTGCTCAACTTTTTCCTTAACTCCATTTTGGAGATTATCAAGATAAGCCATTTGATTAAAGAAATCAGAAAAATTTTCGTTGGCTAAAATCATTTCTAGTTGACTAGTTTGATCATATTCAGAAATAGCTTGAATGATTTGGCCTAAATTATTTTTTTGAGATCCAATCTCCTCTTCTGTTTCGCCTATCCCGTATTCTAATTGTAGAATTTCTAATTTTGTTTGATCAATATCATCTTCAGTAATATTTATTTCTATTTGTAATTTATTGATCTGGGCATTGAAAATAGCGACCTGATTACTTAACGATTTAATCTCTCCTTGTTTTTTAGTGATAATAGCCTGATATTCTTGAGCTTGTCTTTCTAATTCAATCCGCTTAGTATCTTGAGCTGAAATTTGCTTATCCAAATCATCAAGCACATCCCCTTGTGCAAACATGGGCAAAAAAAATAGAATTAAAATTAAGATAGTTTTTTTATGAATATTCATAAATTCTGAAGCAACGACATTCCGCAGAGGTCGGTGTTGATAAGTTGAGATACGACCTTTGAGATATCTGGTTGCCACATTCCGCAGAGGTCGGACCTCTCCTGAGGTCCGACCTCATCCTGAGGTCCGACCTTAATTCTGAAGCAACGACATTCCGCAGAGGTCCGACCTCATCTTAAGGTCCGACCTCATCTCTGAGACCTCATCTCCGAGACCTCGTCTTTATCTTCTAGAGTGATACTTTCCTTATTGCCTCTTTTATCCTTTTGAGACTTTTTTCTTTGCCTAAAATCTCCATGATTTCAAAGGGCCCTGGCGAACTACTTTGGCCAGATAAAGCCACTCTCAGAGGCCACAGGAGCTCCCCTGTGCCGTGTTTTTCCCTTAGGGAAGTCAATAGGTCCTCGAGTGATTTTTGGTCAAAATCCTCTGTTTTTGAGAACTCTTTTTCTAGTATTTCTAGGTTATTTTTAACCTCTTTTAAGCTCATTCTTTTCCAAATTAGCAGTTCTGGATCGTATTCTAATTTATCCTTAAAAAAGAATTCGGTTAATTCCCCTATCTGACTCAATTTCTTAATTCTTTCTTTTTCTAAAGCAACAATTTTTTTAGCGAATTTTAATTCTGTCTCTTTTGGTAAATATGGTAAGCATTTTTCTGTTAATTCATTTGTATCCATATTTTTAATATATTGCCCATTAATCCAATCTAACCTTTGAATATTAAAAATAGCTCCACCTTTATGAACTCTTTCTAAGGAAAATTCTTTAATTAGCTCTTCTAATGAAAAGATTTCTTTCTCAGTCCCTGGATTCCAGCCAAGCAAAACCATAAAGTTAATTAAGGCCTCAGGTAAATATCCTTCTTCTTTATATTCTCTCATAGAAACGGATCCATGTCGTTTACTCATCTTGCTTTTATCTGGTCCTAAGATTAAAGGTAAATGAGCAAATTGAGAAGGATTTAATCCTAAGGCCTCTTGGATTAAAATCTGTTTAGGAGTATTAGAAATATGATCCTCTCCCCTGATGATATGACTAATTTTCATCTCGGCGTCATCAATAGTCACGGCAAAATTATATAGCGGAGTATTTTCGTTTTTGGCAATACTAATGTCACCTAAAAGACTTCCTTCAAATTCAACTTTACCCTTAATTAAATCATCAAAAACAACTTTCTTATCTGGAGATCGAAATCTAATAATCCCCTTTGTGGCTTTTCCCTTGCGATCGCAAATATGCCTCGGAGCATGTTTCTTTTCCATTTGCTCTTTCTTTTCTTTTTCTAATTCTTCTTTAGTGTGGTCGCAATAAAAAGCCTGACCTGAGTCCATCAGTTTCCTGAGATACCCTTGATAAATTTCAGTTCTTTCACTTTGTTTATATAGTTCATCCCATTCTAACCCTAACCATTTTAAATTATCTAAAATATCCTTTTCGTATTTTTCTTCAGATCTTTCTATATCCGTATCTTCTATTCTAAGAATGAATTTTCCATTGTTTTGTCTAGTAAAAAGATAATTAAAGAGTGCTGTTCTGGCTGTCCCAAAATGAAAAAGACCAGTTGGACTGGGTGCAAATCGCACTCTGATTTCTTTGTTTTTATTCATAGTCTTATTTCCCCATTTCAATTAAGGTTTCGGCGATTTTCTGGGCTGCTTCAGGTCGAGAAAAATTCTTGGCGTTAATTGATATTTTTCGACTTAATTCTGGATTATCTAAAATCTGACTAATTTCACTTAGAAAAATACTTGGTGTTAAATTCTCCTCTTCTATGACTGTAGCTGCTCCAGCTTGAGCATAAGCAAAAGAATTACTCTTTTGATGATCAGCCGCAGAACCAGACAAAGGAACCAAAATACTTGGTTTACCAGAAGCAGCGATTTCAGCGATACTCCCCGCTCCAGCTCGAGAGATAACGAGGTTAGCCAAAAGTTGAGCCGCATTCATTTGACTCTCATCTAAAAATGGGAATAAATGATAACCAGATAATATTTGACTTGTTTTTTGTTTAATTTCTTCTAGATTATTAGATCCACATTGATGAACAATTTCATATTTCTCTAAAAGTTGAGGTAAAATTCCTAAAATTGCTTGATTTAATGCTTGAGCCCCTTGACTTCCGCCAAGAATAAAGATAATTGGTTTTTGACCAGATAATCCTAGAATAGTTCTAGCTTTTTCACTTGTCATTGGAATAGCGGAACGAATAGGATTCCCTATTAAAGCTGTTTTCTGAGAAGGAAAATATTTTCCAGTTGAAACAAAAGAAACAGCAATCCTTTTAGAAAATTTAGCCCCTAAACGATTAGCTAAACCAGGAATAGTATCTGATTCATGAGTTAAGATTGGAATTCTGAAAAGCCAACCAACTAAAACAACCGGAACGCTACCAAAACCACCTTTGCTAAAGATGACATCAGGCATCCAAGTGTATAGATACCAGAATGCTTGAATTAAACCAATCGGTGCTTTAAGAATATCTAAAATAATCTGAGCTGAAAAATATCGTCTCATCTTCCCAGCTAAAATAATTTTAGTTTTAATCCCCTCTTGTTGTAAAACATTAGAGAATCCAGCTCCGGCTGGGGCTCCCAAAAAGGATAACTCTAATTGATTATTTATTTTCTTTAATTGTCTGGCTACGGCAATAATGGGAAAAATGTGTCCTCCACTACCACCCCCAGTAAAAAGTATTCTCATATATTTTTATCCTTTACTATATCTTGAAACATTAGCTAAAATACCAACACCTATTAATGAAGCAACTAAAGCTGAACCACCGTAACTAATGAAAGGCAAGGGCATACCGGTTAAGGGCATCAAAGCGGAAATAGCAGCCATATTGATAAAAGCTTGAAAAAAGAACCAACCAGTAATACCGCTAGCTAAGAGAAATCCGAATTTATCAGGAGCATTTTTAGCAATTCTCAAGCCACGCCAAGCTAGAAGAATAAATAAAATTACTAAAGCTCCTGCTCCAATGAGACCCAATTCTTCAGCAATAATAGCGAAGATAGAATCACTAATTGGTTCTGGCAAATATTTCCATTTTTGAATACTATGACCAAGTCCTAATCCGAATAACCCACCTGAACCAATAGCCAGTAAAGCTTGATTGATTTGATAGCCGATTCCTTGAGGATCGATTTCGGGGTGAAGAAAAACAGTTAAACGACTCATTCGATAAGGAACTGTTTTAATCAAGGTAAAAAATCCAGTCAGAGCTGTCCCTAAAATAACTGAAATGATTAAAAAGAGATTAATTCCAGCCAAGAAATAGAGGAGGATAGAAATTACAGCTAATATCACCAGAGCGCTCATATTAGGCTGATTCAAGAGGATTATCCCGATAATTCCAGTAATAACTGTAAAAGGAATTAAGCTTTCTTTAAGAACTTGCTTAACTTCTCCTTTTCTACTTAATAAAGCAGCTAAATAAATAATGAAAGTAATTTTAACGAATTCAAAAGGTTGAATAGATAAAAATCCAAGAATTATCCATCGCTGAGCTCCTCCATGACTGTATCCTAATTGGGGTATGAAAACTAAACTTAAAAAAACGATACTTGCAACTATTAAGGGAAAAGCAATTTTTTGCCAATAATGATATGGAATTCTTTGAACAATTAAAAAAAGAATTAATCCTAGAACAAAACCATAAATCAATTGATGTTTCAGGAAATAGTAATTTTGATCAGCAGTATCCTGAGAAAGGACAACCGAAGCACTAGAGAGAACGACTAAACCGCAAGTAACTAAGAAAAAGACAATTGTTAATAAAGGATAATCAAGTTGATGGGCTTTCATATAATTTGTTCAATAAAAACAATAATCAAACCAAGAATGGCAGCAATACTATTAATCATCCAGAATCTCATTGTTACTCTTGTCTCTGGCCAGCCTTTAGCTTCAAAATGATGATGAATTGGAGCAACTAAAAATATTTTTTTACCACTAAGTTTTTTTGAAGCAACTTGAAGAATTACTGAAACCGATTCGACTACTGGAATAAAAATAATAAGAGGCAAAAGCAAAAAAGAATTAGTTAGCATAGCAATAATACCTAGAGTAATTCCCAAAGACATAGCTCCAGTATCGCCCATAAAAAAACGAGCTGGATATATATTAAACCACAAGAAAGCTACCAGGGCTCCCAAAATCACCCCGCAAAAAGCAGCTAGATTCATTTTTCCTTGACCAAAAGCAATGGCTCCATAAGCAGCAAAAGCAATCATAAGAATTCCTCCGGCTAATCCATCTAAGCCATCCGTTATATTTATGGAATGAGCTGTAGCTACGAGGATAAAAATAAAGAGTAAAATATACCACCAACCAATATTAAAATCACCAACAAAAGGAATATGAATTAAATCCCATCCTAATTTCCAAAAGAACCACCAAGCACCAAAAGCAGCAATAATAGTATAAAGGATTAAACGATGTCTTACTTTTAATCCACCACCATTGGGTCCTATTTTAAAAACACCCATTAAATCATCGCCTAAACCAACTAAAGCCGAAGCGACTAAAGCACCTAAAGGTAAAAGAGTTTCTCCACGAGTTAAAAAATTTAAATATTCCAAAACAGTTCCTTCGCCCATTTTAGCTAGAATCCAAGATAAAATAGCTAGAAATAATACTGTTCCCCAAATTAAAATTCCACCCATGGTTGGCGTCCCTTGTTTCTTTTTATGTAGTTCAGTAAAAATAGGCGTATTTTCAGTTCTGATTTGTTTACCAAACTTATACTTTTCTAAAAAATAAATCAGAATTGGCGTCCAAGCTAAAGCAACAATAAAAGACATTGCTCCCAAACCCAAAACACGAGAAATATAGAAAATATCAGGCATAATTTTTTACCATTGATAGGCCCTTTCAACCCAATTAATTAATTTTTCTGTTTCTAAGAATCTTTCTTGAGCTCCTAAAACAACCGTGATCAATTTCTCTGCTTCTGATTGTTTAAAAACGATAACTAAACAACCTTGAGCTTCAAGAGTATATCCTGTTTTACCGCCAATAATATTAGGCAAGCGATTGAGTAACTCATCAGTATTAACCCAATCATGATTAGATATGTTAATCTCTGGCGTTTTCATAATCTGCCAGATAACTGGCTGATCAAAACTATATTTAACTAATTCGATTATTTCACTAACTGTAGAAATATTAGTTGACTTATACCCACTTGGATCAGAAAAACGAGTACTGACTAATCCTAATTGATCAACTTTTTGATTCATTAGATTAACAAATAACTGACCGGTCTTTAATTCAACTTCTTCAGCTAAGGCAGCGGCCGCATCATTACTTGATTCCATCAATAAAGCATGGAGTAAATCATTAACAGTTAGTTTCTCGCCTATTCTTAACCCTCCTATTGTTCCATGAGCTGATAAAGCTTTTTCTGAAACAGTAATAACTCTTTCTAAATCTAAATTCTCTAAAACTATCAAAGCTGTCATTATTTTAGTCAAACTAGCAATTGATAGAATTCTATCAGCTTCTTTTTGATAAAGAATCTTATTCTTATCCAGATTAAAGATAATAGCAGCCTTAGCCTCAATTTGTGGATCTTCAATCTCCCAATTACGGATAGGCAAAAAATTAGGATTAGTTGTCCACAAAGCAGAAGCTAATGATTGACTCCATTTCTCTATTGAGGCAACTGAGTCTTCGGTTAAGGGCTCAATACTATCAGCCACTAAAAAACCTAGTGGATTAAGAAGAACCAAAATAGTGATTATGGCTTTAACTAACATTTCTCAGGTTTAACTCATTTAACTGTTCTGAAGTAATTGAACTAGGCGCCTCCATCATCAAATCACGACCATCCCCACTCTTAGGAAAAGCAATGACTTCACGAATATTTTTTTCATTTAAAAGCACCATTAAAAACCTATCTAAACCAAGAGCAATTCCTCCATGAGGGGGTGCTCCAAATGAAAATGCTTTTAAAAGATGACCAAATTTCTTTTCTATTTCTTCCTGATTCAAACCAACTAATTCAAACATCTTTTTTTGAAGATCAGCTTGATGAATTCTAATACTTCCTCCAGCTATCTCATGACCATTAAGAACTAAGTCATGTTGCAAAGAACGAACTTTTAATGGTTCTGAATCAAGCAAAGAGATATCTTCTCTTTTTGGTGCAGTAAAAACATGATGACAAGGATCATGTCTTTTTTCGTCCTGATTCCATTCAAATAATGGCCAGTTAAGAATCCAAACAAAAGCCAATTCATTAGGATCATCCTTATTCTCTCTTAAATCCGGCTTATCAGTTCCATACTTTTTCATTACTTCCTGATAATCTATTCTTTGAAAAGGATTGAAAGTTAATTTTTTAGACAAACTTTTATCAATTTCAACTAATTCACGAACTACTTTAATCATTAATTTTTCAATTAAATTAATAATTATTTTTTGTGTTGAAAAAGACATTTCTACATCTAACTGAGTAAATTCTAATTGACGATTACCTCTTAAATCTTCATCTCGAAAACATCTAGCAATTTGAAAATATTTTTCCATTCCAGCTACCATTAATAGTTGCTTGAATTGTTGAGGAGATTGAGGAAGAGCGAAAAACTCACCCGGATGAGTAATCGTAGGAGTTAAAAAGTCGCGAGCTCCTTCAGGAGTTGATTTAGTTAAAATAGGGGTCTCTATTTCAAGAAATCCTTTTTTATCCATAAAGTCTCTGATGACTTTAATAACTTTATGACGGACAAGTAGATTTCTTCTCATTCTTAATTTTCGTAAATCTAAATAGCGGTATTGTAATCTGAGCTCTTCATTAATCTCACTTTCATCATTAATCTCAAAAGGAGGTGTTTCGGCTTGATTGAGTATCTTTAATTCTAGAGCTTCTATTTCTACTTTTCCAGTGGGTATTTTATCATTGATCATTCCTCCCGGTCGTTTATTAACCTGCCCAATTATTTCAACAACCCATTCAGGTCGCAGAGTCTCAGCTAATTTGTAAGCATCTTTATTCTCTGGTAAGAAAACAACTTGGATTAATCCACTTTTATCCCGTAAGTCGATGAAAATAATTTTACCATGATCTCGACGAACATGGACCCAACCAGCTAATTTAACTTGCTCATCCTCTTTTTTAATTGTCTTAATGCTTAAAATTCTTTTCATAATATTGATATATTATCATTTTACCCTAAAACAATCAATTGTGGAATAAAAAAATCGGCCGAAGCCGGATCTTTTTAAGCTAGTGCCCCGTGGGGGAATCGAACCCTCATCAATTGATTAAAAGTCAACTGCTCTACCACTGAGCTAACGGGGCATGGGTACTTAAATACTTTAACCTAGAATAAAAAGAAAAGCAAGAAACTAAAGACGAGGTCGGACCTCAGGAGAGGTCCGACCTCTGCGGAATGTCGCAACCAGATATCTCAAAGGTCGGACCTTGTTTTGCCGGACCTCTGCTGAGGTACGGACAAAACAATGTACGACCTTATCACGCAAGACTGAAGGTACGGACAAAACAATGTACGACCTTATCAACACCGACCTCTGCGGAATATAGTTACTTCAGAATTAAGGTCCGACCTTTACTGAAGGTCGGACCTTATAAATCTTATAAATTTAACCTTATAAATTTAACTCTACTTTTTTTTATCTAAACTCTTATGCTTACGCATTAAAAGCATAGTTAAGATTGGTAAGGTAATCCAAACAAATTGGGCTTCCGGACCAATAAACAACTTCCTAATATTTGGAGCTAAATTAGATACTGCCTCTAAGGGCAAGAAAGCAAGAATAATCATAGCTAAAAAACCAATCTGAACAATACTCAAAAGAAACAATTGCCACCAAGAAGCTAATCCCCTTTTCTTAACCCTTAAAGCAGAAGTTAAAACAGAGCGAGGCATTAAGAAGTAGAAAAGAAGAATAATACCTAAAAAGAGAATAATCCTTAAAGAAGATGAAGGATTTTGATCAACCCCAAGCCAACCAATAGAACTTAACTTCCACCAAGGAATATTCTGAATAATCAAGAAGGAAAAATAGCTACTTAAAAGGATGATGATCATTCTGTTTCGTCCTAGAAAGAGTCCATAAACAAGAATGGCAACTAAAAGAATTAAAGCAATAAAAATATCCCAGCCTGAAGCAGTTCCAAGATGAAAACCTGATAAGAATGAATAAGCTCCTGCCATAATTATGTTTTACTTAACTCTTCAATTAATTTCTTTTGTTGACGAGAAAGTTTCCTTGGTGTTTCTACTTGAATTTTAACAATTAAATCCCCTTGCTTACTTTTATATAAATTAGGCATTCCCTTATTCTTTAATCTTATCATCTCTCCAGATTGAATGCCAGCAGGAATTTTAAGTTTAACTTCCCCATCTAGGGTTGGTATCTTTATTTTATCACCTAAAGCAGCTTGTGAAAAGTTAATAACTAAGTTATAAAATAAATTATCGTTTTGTCGTTCAAAATCATTATCTGATTTGATATGAATATTAACAAAAAGATCTCCCGGTTGTCCGTTATGAGGAGCGGCTTCGCCTTGTCCAGAAAGTTTTAGAGTTTGCCCATCTTCAATCCCAGCTGGAATATTTAATTTAATTTTTTTACTTTCATTAACAATACCTTGACCGCGACAATGCCTACATTCTTTTTCCGGTATTTCTCCTCGACCCTGACATTTAAGACAAGGTCTTCGTTGAAGAATTAAACCCAAAATACTTCGCTGACTGACTTGCTCATAACCGGTCCCTTGGCAAGAAGAACATTTTTTAAAATTCTCTCCACCCTTACCCTGACATTGATCGCAAGTGATCATCTTTTTCAGATCAATTTCTTTTTCAAGACCTTGATAAGCTTCTTTTAAGGATATTTCTTGATCAATAACAATATCCTGACCATATTCAGTTTTAGTCCGGCCTTGGCCTCCAGAATTAGATCTAAACATCTGTTCAAAGATACGACCAAAACCAAGATCTTCGAAAATATCCTGGCCACCAAAAACATCCTGGAAAGAATAGAAATCCTGCTGAGAGAATCCTTGGCTAAAATTCTGACCAAATTGATCGTATTGATTTCGCTTATCTTTATCTGAAAGAATTCGATAGGCCTCACTAATTTCCTTGAATTTTCCTTCGTACTCTTTTTTCTTATCCCCAGGAGCTCGATCTGGATGATATTTAAGAGCTAATTTGCGATAAGATTTTTTAATTTCATCATCAGAAGCTTCCTTAGAAACTCCTAGTGTTTCGTAATAATCTTTAGACATGTTAGTTTTACACTTCAATTACTTCCTTTAAAACAGCCTGTTCGTATATCTTTATTGCTCCTATTGCTACTAAAATTTTAAAAATAGATAAACTAAATAAAATTACCAACCATATAAAAGGAATGCCAACCGTTTTAAGAGCAAAAAATAGTCCGATTGCTAAACTAATGGTTAGGTATTTAGCATAATCCTGACTTTGTTTATTGATTTCTTGATTAAGTTGTTGATAAATAAAATTTTGATCAAAAGAAAAAGGGATTTTCTCAACAACAAAATTAAATATAGGACGTGGGATAGTAATTTCATTTTGACCTGATAAAGCTAAAGGAGAAAAATAATAAGCAACAACAATCATTAAAGACAAACCAGTTAAAATAAAAGGTAATCCTCTTTTAAGTATTCTAATTGGTTCAATTTTAATTCTAGATTCTTTTTCATTAAGAGCCTGTTGAGAACCTAAAAAGAAAAATAAGTAAGCAATAATTAAGAAAAGTAGATATTCCCACTTATAACCAAAACTGAAAATGAATGTAACCAAAGCAAAGAAAAGCGTAATTAATAAAATTGGCTTTGACTTAGTTATTAACCAATTGAGACTTAGAAAAATAAGCAGAATAAAAAAACAGATAACAAGCCAAAGCCAATTGCCATTTTCGAACAAAAGATTTTTTAATCCAGCCCAAATGGCTGTGGCAATTAAAGTAGTCAAGCCAATAATAATTGATTGGGTAATTCGATTTTTTTGCATATAAAAACCCCTCCTAACCTCCCCTTATCAGGGGAGGAATTTATTTTTTCTTCTCCTAGCTCCCTCCCTGATAAGGGAGGGTCGGGGTGGGTTTTGAAGCCCCAGTGTCATTCCCGCCCGCCTTGCCGACGAGGCAGGCGAAAGCGGGAATCCAGCGAAAACTAATTAATCCTGGATTCCCAATCAAGTTGGGAATGACACTATTATATCACGACCTAAGAGTATTTCAAAATTATGCTTTCCACAACCTTATCCCAATTGTAGTGAGATCGACTATAACTTTTGATTTTTCTAGCTCTTTGACGAGTTAAATGAGGATTTTTTAAAAGAGATTCCAAATTTTCTTTTAAGTTTTTGGCATTTTTACTTCTAAAGAAGAAAGGCAAATCCTCAAACATTCCCTGATGAGCTTCAATATCAGAAAGTAATAAAGGACGACCAAAACTAGCTGCTTCTAAAACCGTTAAAGGTAAACCCTCTTGTTCTGAAGGATGAATAAAAATAAAAGCATTACTAAAAAGCTCTTTTAAGATTTGACCGTGCCGAGCGCCTAAAAAAATAATTTTGGGATTATTCTGAGCTAGTTTTTTTAATTCATTCTCATAATCTTGAGTATAGAAAGAAGGGCCAACAATAACAAGTTTTTTATCTGTTTCAATTTCCTGATAAGCCTTAATTAAATAATGAAGTCCCTTATGGGCAATCAAACGACTAACCGCTAAGATGTAATTATCTTTTTCAAGATCCCATTTTTTAATTAGCTTAGCTGGAATACTCTTTTCCTGATTAACTCCATGAGGAATAAAAATAACTTCTTTTTTGTAATTATCTTTAACATATTTTTGTATTTCTGAAGAAACAGCAATAATCTCGTCAGCTAGATAACAACCAATTATTTCTCCCAATTTCAAAGACAATCGAGCGAAGCTATTCCATTTCTTATGAAAATAGTCTCGGCAATGAAAAGTAAAAATAATTTTAATTTGAGGACTTAATAATTTAGGAATCCAAAGACATAAAGCTGGACCAATACCATGATAATGAATTAGATCGGGCTTAACCTTAAAAATAGCATGAAAAGTAGCAAAAAAAACATGACTAATCGTATCTAAATGTTTAGTTTTAAAAGTTGGTAAATGAATCAGATTAATCTTTCTATATTTCTTTTTACTTTTAGGAGTATAGTATCCTCTAGTATATACAAAAACTTGATATGGTGAGCCTGTCGAATCCATTTTTTCTGCTAAACGATAAGAAACCTCCTCAACGTGACGCTCGATTCCCCCAAAAAGTGTCGGTATTCCTTTTTGACCAATCATTACTATTTTCATATTAGAAAGAGATCAGTCCCTCCCAGTCACTCTCTATAATTGCCTCTTTAATGTATGTTCTCTGATGAGCCCCCTTTAAAATTAACTTAAAAGGGAGGATTTCTACCCCAATCTGTTTTTGAACTAAAATTCTGTAATCTTCGCTTTGCTTAATTTTTTCAGGCAGAGAATACGTAAATTCAATTATCTTTTTCTGACCAGTAGGCACTTTAATTAAACTACCAAAAACAGTCTTGCCTAACTCTTCAAAAGATTCTGCCTGATCACTAATGCTTCCGCGGGGTAGATATATTCTCAAATAGGCCTGATAATCAGTGCTAAACCAATCAATCTGCTTTCCTTGATGGTCATATTCTATCTTCAAAGTAACTTCTGGTCTTTCTTTAGTCAAGTCAATTTGATATTCTACATTTCTTTTAATAAAGGCATTACTTTTCCTAGCCGAAAGATTAGCTTCATTAATCATTAAATAATCATAATTATAAAATCTATCAACTGATCCATTCCAGCCAAGTTTAGCTATGACTTCTTGTTCTTCAATATTTTTAAGAAAAACAACAATATTTTTTTTGTTTAATTCTTTTAATAATAAATTTTTTAATTCTACTTGATCTTGAATATCTCTTTCTGTTATTTTACTTAAAATTTCTTTGACTAAAACCTTAAGAGCTGTTTTTCTTTGACCATAACTAATCCCTCGATGAGCATATCCTTGTTCTACTTCGTATTCTAATTGATAGAGAGCATTCTCTGATTTAAATTCTTTATCAAATTCCGACAAGTAAATAGGACCAGTTAATTTTAATAAATCTTCAAGAACAGTGGCGTTCAGACCAATGATTCCGTCAAATTCTTCTTGACCACCCTGTAAATGATAAAAATATTCAACTTGTTGAGCAGCTGTTGGGAAATCAGGAGACCAGTTCCCATCTCTCATTTGCCAGTTAGTAACTTTAAGATAGTCTTGAATTGGTTGAGGCGGATTGATCTGAACTGTCCCAAAATGATCAAACATATTAGTATCGTGTACTTCAAGAGATTTTATTTTTGCATTTTCTACTTTAAGAATTCCAAAAGCACCTAGATATCCACCACTTGGTCTTAACTCTAAATTATTCTGGAAAAGTAAAAGATAATTTTTTTCTCCATTAAATCCAACCAATTCAGGAACTAATTTCCAAAAAGAAAGCTGACTGATTATCTCGCTAGAAAATACTTTATTTAATTGACCCTGTTGCCAGACAAAGATACCACCGATAGCCATAAGTAAAATGGCTAAAATGGCGACGATTTTAATTGTTTTGGATTCGTTCATAGATCTTAATTAATTTTTGATAATATTTTTCTGAATCACATTTTTCAATAATTTTTTTATGAGCTTGTCTACCTATTTCTCTTATTTTTTTAGGATTATTAACAGCCCAAGTGGTCTTTCTAATTAAATCAATTAAATTATTTGGTTTAAATAAGAGGCCGGTTTTTTTATCTTCAATCATCTCAGGTAACCCACCTATTCGAGCTGCTAAAACTGCTTTTTTAAAAGCCAAGCTTTCTAAAACAGCAAAAGGAAAGTTCTCTGCCCAAACCGAAGGAACAATTACTAAATATGCTTGAGAAATTATTTCTTTCAATTCTTGCCCCTTCTTTTTACCTAAAAATTCTATTTGTTTATACCTACTAGCTAGCCTCTCTAATTTTATTTTCTCTGGTCCTTCTCCCATTATCTTTAATTTCCATTTAGAAAGCTTAGATAAATTTTTTAAAAATGAGAGGATTAATAAATCAATTCCTTTTTCTTTACTTAGACGACCAAAATATAAAAGATATTTTTCTTCAGAATTTGATTTTTTCTGATGAGCTAAATTCTTTAGAAATTCTGGATCAATAAAATATGGCAAATGAACAATCTTGCCACCCGGAATACCAGCCGCCATAGCTTGTCTCTTCATAAATGAAGTTGGAGCTAAAAAGACATCTATCTTATCAGCTATTTTTAAAAAATCTTTCTGCCACTTACTTTCTAAATAACCAACTAAACTTTTACTCCAAGAATTTTTAATACATCTTTTACTTAGACAAGAATGAAAATTGTTTTTTTTAAGACAGTCAAAACAAATTTCTCCTTTAGAGAAAAACTTATAATTAGGACAAAACATCTTATAATCATGGAGGGTCATAACTATGGGGATATTATGCTTTTTTAAAGTGTAAATAACTGAAGGAGAAAGATGACTCATAATATTATGAAGATGAGCAATATCTGGTTTTTCTTGTCTAATAACTTCCTCTAATTTCTGTTTAGCTTCCCTGTTCCAAAAGATTCTCTGTATTTTTTTTAGATCCTTAATCAAGCTCTCTTTTTTTGAAAAATCACTATACTGAGCAAAGAGTTCTTCTTGGGGCCAAAAAAAGTTTTGAGGATGTTTGGTGCTCCAAGTTGAAACCTGATGTCTTTTTTTCGTTAAAAGTTCAGATAAATCAAAAAAGTGTCGCTCGGCTCCCCCCTTCAAAAAGAAAAATTTATTTATCTGAAGGATTTTCATGAATTGAATGATAGCGAAGAAAACTTAAAAAATAGAACTAATCCGTTTCAAAAACAAACTTAATTGTTTTTGAGATTGTTTCTTTTTAATTCTTAAATGAAATTTCTTTTGTAAAATCCATTTAAAAACTATAAGCCAATGCTTTTTCATTGCTTGTCGGGCCGTACAAATCATCCAGTTGGCTGGGCTTTGATTAGATATAATAACATTTCTCGTTCTTTGTAAAAATATATCCCAGTCTCTTGTTCTTTGAAGATACCCTATTTCTAATCCCCAAACATCTGAAGGATAAATAGATCCAGTCGGATCAATAAATAGAGAATTCAGACCAGAATAGTCAGGCAAAACCCTTTGATCAGTTTCTAAGAATTCAATCATAGCCCAAGCGAAATATGCTCGAAACCATCTTTTTAGAGAAAAACTCTTTAATTCTTGTTCAATCAACCAATCCAATTCTCTTTTAATCTTTCCTATCTTAACAATTTGATTATCGTTTTTTCCAAAATAATGGGCTGAATTATGATAAACAGCTAAACTAAACTCCACTCCCAATTCTTTACTTAAACGGTAAACTTTTTTCAATTGATTAACATTACCATCGCCTAGGGTAAAAGCGATTTTTAGATCTTTGATACCTAATTCCTTTAAAAGTCTAATCGTTTCTAGAGCCAAACAAAAACCACCTCTGAAGCCTCTTAATTCTTCATGAACTTTACCAAAGCCGTCCAAAGAGACAGCTAAACCAATGTCTTTTTTGAATCTAACCACTCGTTGCATGGTTTCTTTAATCTTGCTCGGTAAAAATCCATTAGTTGAAATAGTAATTTTAGCCTTAGGAGATTGGCGACTAATGACTTTAATGATCTCTAACAAATCATTTCTTAAAAATGGTTCGCCTCCGCTAATATTGACGTTTTCTAAATTATCTGGTAATTTCTTATAGTCGCTTGGCTGACAAGAAAAATCTTCTTTTTTCTGCCAAATATTACAAAAACCGCAACGGCTGTTGCATTTATAGGTGACAGCTAAAACGACATCTTTAATTGAATTCTTGTTCATAATTCATTACTCTACCAAAGAACATGGAAAAAGTCAATAGAAAATTAAATAAAAATTTCTTCTACTTCCTGCTTACTTTGGCCTTACTCCGGCCCTCTTTAGATGTTCTTAGTAGAATTGAATTTCAAATTTATTCAAGTCTTCCTTCTTTTAATCCCAATGTCTTTATTGGCGGATTGGTTTTTCTAATTTTATCAATTTTTTATCTTTGGAATATTAAAAAGATTTATTGGACTCCCCTTTTCTGGTCTATCTCTATCTTTTTGGGATTAAGCTTTGCCAGTATTTTCTACTCCATAGATCCTTTTACTAGTCTTAGAGAATTTATTAGATTAGCTAGTATCTTTCTTTTGTATTTTTTGGCCTATCAATTAATTGAAAATAAAAAAGACTTTTATTTATTACTAAAAGTTATCTTGGCTAGCTATATCTTGCCAGGTATTGTTGCTTTAATTCAGTTAATTGGTGGTTGGGGTTTGCCCGATGATTTCGGTGGCTTTCAAAGAATTTATGGTACTTTTGCTCATCCTAATCCTTTTGCTTTCTACACTTTCTTTATTCTAGCTTTAACTATTTCTTTATTATTAATTAAAAAACAAAATCTATATATTTTACCAGTGGCCATGACAACCTTTCTTTTAATCGCTACTTATACGAGAAGCGCTCTGGCTTGTTTCTTTATTTTTATCTTATGCCTCGGTATTTTTAAATATAGAAAACTTCTTATTTTTGGTTTACTTTTCTTTTTGGGTCTTTATCTTTTCTCTGATATTTTTAGAGAACGACTTTGGGAATTAATCAGCTTAGACCCTTACGGTTCTATTGTCTGGCGTTTTCGACTTTGGCAAGATATCTTGCCAATATCTTTATGGCATCCTTGGATTGGTTATGGCTTAGGAACTTTTACTAATTTAGTTGAATTTTATCGCGGTTTTGAATTAGGAAGTTTAGATTCTCATAATGATTATTTAAAGATATTTGTTGAAAATGGGATTATAGGATTACTCTCTTATTTAGCTATCATCACTGGGTTGTTAATTAATTTAATTAAAATATTTAGAAAAACTATTAACCAAGAAAAGATTTTTGCTTTAGGATTCTTAATTATCACTCTGAGCTTATTAGCAGCTAGCAGTTTTGATAATATTATTAGAGAAACTGCCCTTCAATGGAATCTCTGGATTATTCTTGGCGCTTGGTTGAAAATTAAAAAACCCCGTGCTCTTTGAGCGCGGGGTTTTTTTTATTTTACCTCCTGTTTTTTATTTTACTACTTTCTTCCCGGATAGACCTTGGGAACCACCTGGGCTTCCTTGGTCTTGCCGTTAACCAAAACCTCGTAGGCCGGGTTCCCTTGGGTGTCATTTCTAACGAAGGGATCGGTTACTTCAATCGGCAACCAATCTTTTTCCTTGCCCCAGATCCGTAACCAGTGCCAACCATTTCCCTTATCTGATAAGGGAATGGTAGCGGTTAGACCATTATTCTGGGAGCTTGTTGCCACTGAATAGTCATTCTGACTTTCCAGGTACCAGGACTTCCCATCGGTCCAAGCTCGACTGGCATAGATTTGCCAATCTTTAGTATCACTCGGAAGAGGAACTTGGATACTTACGGTCTTCTCGGTGGTTTCCAGCACCTTGAATTCGCCGACAAAATTTCCCGGGACCGTGTAATCACCTTTACTGGGAATCCCTGACGACTGAGAAAAACCGACTACGGAAATCATCACCACCATTACCGCTATTACTACTACCAACATTTTCTTCATGGCCAACCTCCTTATCTTAAGATGTTTGTATTGGTTTTATACGATTAATTAAGATCTGTTTATTTTCACTTTCTTCTGCGAGACCAGTTTGGTCTTTCTCAACAGATTGTTGAGGAACTACTGACTTCCAGTTTGGAATTTATTATATACAAATTGTATATAACTGTCAATAGGCAAAATCTAGTTGCAACAAACTAAATCTTTGGCTTCTGCTTCGGTGATTTGAGAGCTGTTATATGCCTCGATCAAACCACCAATGCTTAGATATCCCGACAACCAATGCCACTGGTCGCCATTTCCTCCCAAGTTTTCCTTATAATTCAGGAAGGAAACTGAAAGGATATCTTTGCCGTACCACCCCATGGTCATCCTTGGCCCAAACTGCAGAAAATTCGGATCATCACGACCGAACTCTTTGATATAGGCCAGATTGACTCCAGGGGTTAACAACCAATGGTCGCTCAGCTTAAAATCATAGACATGCTGAGTCAAAGCAATCTCCAAAACCTTATTGTCGTAAGGGTTCGGATCGATTGCATTCCCATTCCAGCTGTGCTCGTGTTTGTCTCTGTACGGGAGAGTCAGCTCTATATTCCCTTCGGTTTTGGGAAACCATTTTTCACCCCTATCCTTCCTTTGATAGAGATTAAGGTGAGCTGCCAATGAGTAAATATCATCCCATTGATTGCTCTGATAAAGGCTTTCTCCACCCTCGCTGATAAGCTTTCCCCAACCGAAGTCAAAGTCTGCATCCCAGTGCGGGCCCATTAATTTCAGAGATGGTCCAATCAGCCATTTTCTCCAGGAATAATTGTAATTCTGGTCATCGCCTTGACCTAGAGCCCCGAAAGCAAATCCACCAAAGCAAGCAGTGATGTTTTTGTTTACCCTGAAGCCCAAGGGTCGATATCGACCCTTGGCCCAGAGATACCAACCATTGGCATAGTAATCTTTATTATTGCTGTTAAGCCAACGGTCGGTTTCATAGATTCCACCACCGATATAGAGATCGGCCCGACAAGGGTCAATCTCCTCTATCTTTTCTTTCTGCCCCACAAAAACAGGGACTGGTGGGAATGATGCCTCTTCTCTCTGCCTCTCAAAAACAGGAACAGGCGGGAATAAAGCTTCTTCTTTTTCACCCACGAAAATTGGGACAGGCGGGAATGAAACTTCTTTTTTCTTCACTTCTTCTTTCTCTTCTCTCCACCAAACCCAATTTTTGCATTCAAGAACGAAAATAACATGATATTCATCAACGCCATAGTCCCTAGCCGCATAAGTCAGGCCATTTGACCAAACAGTGAGAACATCATCCCAGATCTGGTCCTGGCCAAATGTTACTTGTTCTAATCTTTGGCTACTTTTAAGACCACCTTTCAACCATTGAAAATCACTATTTCTAATGTTTTTCATGACTCGTCTTTTGATCTCCGATGGAAGATTAAAGTTTGTAATCGCCCATTGGTAAGTCCCCTCGTAAGGATTCCCACCAACAACCTCCCAATGCTTTTCAGGTATAACTAATACCTGTTTCGGATAGATGACGTATTTAGGACCCTTAATCTTATTGGTTTGAGCGATCCTTTGCCACCTAACCTGAAAGTTCTTGCCGATCCGCCATAAAGAGTCACCCCTTTTGACGGGATAATTTACTGTTGTTTCAGCCATAACGGCAGAAGACAACAGCAAAACCATAATCACGACCATTGTCTTTACTGCCGTTATGACTTTCACTTGTCACCTCCTTATCCTTATTTTTTCAGTTTTAATCTTCCCGCCTTGATCTCTTGTTCAATCAATTCTGGATGATTCCTAAGAAACGACTTTGTGCTTTTGGCCATATCTGATATTCTGCCATAAGTTTGAGGCTTCTCCAAAGACACAAACCTCCTTTTTCTCATTACCGGCCAATAACAATATATCTGGCCGTTAATCTCAAGGTCAAAGCTTGGTTTTGGAGTTTTGATTTTTCCTGAAAAATTGGAATAAAACAAAAATAGAGAGACAGATATCGAAATAATCAATCCAGCAATGATAAACCAAAGTGTTTCGCTCATTTTAGAATCAAGCTGGGCAATTTCTTGGCTAATCTGATTTATACTTGTCTGGACATCGTTTCTGACGATCTCAAGACTCTCTTTTTTGTCTTTATCCATTTCCTCAACCAATTGAGTTATACTTTGCTGATTTAACTCAATCAAGGAAATAACCTTGCCGATTTCTGTTATAAATATTTCTCTCATCCCTGGCTTGATATAATACTTAATTTCCTGACCAGGAAAGATGTTATGGAGACCCATTTCTGGGTTCCACTTCATGATCTCGGCAATGGGCGCATTAGATGCCCTACTGATAACAAATAAAACGTCAGCGGGTAAATCGCCTTTCTTAATTGTGTAAGACATTTCTTTCAATCCAACTTCTTCTGCAAAAATAGAAGTCGGGACCATAACCAACACCAACAACAGAAATACGCAACAAATTATCTTCTTCATTTTCTATCTCCTTCCAATTTGGAATTTATTTCTGGAAAACCATTTTGGTTTCCAGTTCAATTAACCTACGAATTAGCCCCTCGATTCTCTGATCCCTTTTTTCCAACAGTTCCCTATAAATCAGACAAATCTGCCGAAACAAAGGAGCCAACTGATAACGTATAGCTTGGGCTCGTGCATATGAGCCGGTCCAAGAATCATTTGCCGTAGCAGCAACTGCATCCCCGGCAACCATAGCTCCAGCCGTTACCAACAAACCAACGCCCGCAAAAGGAAAGAAGAAAATTGGTACTTTCGCTCTTTTTAGATAGCGATCAACCCCATTAAAACCGGGAATTTCAACCGCTGCTTGACGAAACGATTCCAAGGGCAGATACCCAGAACGGATTTCTCCGTCCGCCATCTTGTAATTAAATGGCATAATCTGGGATACCTTACTCTTATAATCATTCCATTCAGGCGAACCAACTTTGACTTCAACTACACTGTTAAAGCCCTCAAACGAACCCAATCCCTTCTCTTTCAGATAACCAAGCCAGAATGGATTAAGCTCTTCAAGCGTCCAGCCTGAATCACTAAAAAGCTTTGTTCGATACTCTTCGTCATCATCAAACTTTTTGGGATCATATTTAACTTGATTCCCATTAAGCTGATAACAAAATCCAGCATCGCGATTGAAGTAAAGGATTTTGGCTTCTTTTAATTCCTCAAAGCTATGCTTCGAGGTAAATTCAAGTTGCCAATCACCCCAATAATTAAGACCGGCTAAATAAGCGTAACCTTCTAAAATCTCCCCAGAAACAGTCTGGGCCAGAAAAGGCCAAACTCCGCCAGCGCTAACTACTTCAACCCAAAGCCCAGGATCCAAAAGACCCTGAAAGGTTACGATTTGTTTTATTCCCTGCTTCTCCAGTTCAACTGGATGAGGCACGGAGATGCCCTTGCCCGGGTCAATTGTTGCGTGTCTGGGAACATATTCTCGAGACGTAGCACAACCGACTAAAATCATAAAACTAAATAAAAACACCAAGAATCTCATTTCTCACCTCCAAATTGGATTTCTTAGCCAAATTGGCTAAGTACGTTAAATATTTAATTTACAATGTACTCAAAAACCTCCTCGTTAGATAGAAAAATTGTTTCTTCCATCCAAAGAGGAGGCCTCTTGATTAAATTCTTCCTCTAAAGAAGAATTAATTTTCAAACCTTTTCTAAAAATAAAACCTAAACTAATTAGAAATCCTAACAAAGCGCCAAAAACAGTTCCCATCCATAAACGAGTGATTGTCGGATTCTGACTAACTAATGGTTTATGTAAAACTTTTACCTCTACATTCTGACCAGCTCCATGATAAAATTGGTGATTTTTTTCTAGAACATCAGTAATCGCCCAAGCAATTTGTTCAGTTTTTTCTCTTTGAGGATAAAAAACATCTATTTCTATTACCCCTAAATCACGAACCGCAGTAACTTTAATATTTTTCTGCCATTCTTTGCGTCTTTCTTTTAATTGACTAGGAAAATCAGCCATTTCCACTTGATAAGAAGATCTAAGAACATCTTCAAAAAAGACATCTGAATAGATCCCCTCTTTTAGAATGCGGGTTAAATATTGGGCTGATTTGGAGATAGTATAGATATCTTGACCAGAAACTTGTTTTTGAACAACTATTATTTTTGTACTAGCTTTGTATTCTGGTTCCTGAATAACTATTAAATCAAAAAATAAAACTGCCCCCAAGACAGTTAACCAGAAAACTAACCATTTCTTCTGGTAAATTAATTTTAGCGTTTCTTGTAAGTTCATATTTGTATAAAAAAATGCCTATATCTAGGCAAGCTCACCATATCATACTTTCCTTAATTATGTCAAGTTTTTTTTAAAGAGTATCTAAAGAAACAAAAAGAGCACTCGACCAATGAGCGCCCTTTAACTTTGTCCCGGTGTCATTCTGATTCTCTTGTCATTCCCGCGAAAGCGGGAATCCAGACCTGGATTCCCTGACCAAGGTCAGGACTCCAGAAGCTGTAATTGGGGTCCTTAGCTTGCTAAGGATTAAATTCGCTGGATTATCGGGTCAAGCCCGATAATGACACTATAGAATGTTGAGGATGACAATAATTATTTCTTTTCTTCTTTCTTTACTTCTTCAAACTCACCTTCTACTGTTTTGTCCGCCGTAGCCTTGGCGGAGGCGGATTTGTCCTCCTTCCCTTTAATTTCCGGTTCGCTTTGTTCAGCTTTTTCTTCTTCAACTTTTTGATAGAGCTGAGCTCCAATTTTTTGAATGATTTGAGATAATTCATCAATTGCTTTTTTCAATTCTTCTATTTGACTACTATCTTTAATTTTTTTAAGATTTTCTAATTTCTGATCAACTTCTTTTCTATCTTCTTCTTTAACTTTATCGCCAGCTTCCTTTAAAGCTTTTTCAGTAGAAAAGATTAAAGTATCTGCCTGATTACGTGTTTCAATCAATTCTTTCTGTTTTCTATCTTCAGCAGCATGGGTTTCGGCTTCTTTTTGCATCTTGTCAATTTCTTCTTTAGATAAAGCCGAAGAATCAGTAATAGTAATTTTTTGTTCCTTACCAGTTCCTTTATCTTTAGCGCTAACATTTAGGATTCCATTAGCATCAAGATCAAAGGTAACTTCAATTTGAGGAACACCTCGAGGAGCAGGAGGAATACCATCAAGCATAAACCGACCCAAGGTTCGGTTATCAGCCGACATTGGTCTTTCGCCTTGGAGAATATGAATATCAACACCCGGTTGATTATTGGCCGCTGTTGAAAAAACTTGAGTTTTAGAAGCTGGAATTGTCGTATTTCTCTCAATTAAAGGAGTCATGACTTGGCCTAGGGTTTCAATTCCTAAAGTTAAAGGAGTCACGTCAAGTAAGAGAATATCTTTGGTTTCTCCAGTTAAAATACCTCCTTGAATAGCTGCTCCCAGAGCAACGCACTCCATAGGATTAACTCCTCCTTCTATTTTTTTACCTGTATAATCCTCAACAAATTTTCTGACAATTGGCATTCTCGTCGGTCCGCCCACCATAATAATCTTAGTGATATCACTTGAAGTTGATTTGGCATCTTTCATAGCTTGATCCATTGGTCCTTTACATTTTTCAACAATTGGTTTAACCAATTCTTCAAGCTTGGCTTGAGTGATTTTCATAGTTAAATGTTTTGGTCCAGAATCATTAGCGCTAATAAAAGGAAGATTGATATCTGTTTCTAAGGTAGATGAAAGTTCAATTTTAGCTTTTTCAGCTGCTTCTTTTAATCTTTGGAATGCTGTTTTATCTTGTTTTAAATCAATGCTGTTTTCTTTTTTAAACTCTTTAGTTATATAATCAACTATAACTTCGTCCATATCAGTTCCACCCAATTGAGTATCACCCGAAGTGGACTTAACTTCAAAAACTCCGCCACCAAAATCCATAATCGTCACATCAAGTGTTCCCCCACCAAAATCAAAGACAAAAATCTTTTCTTCTTGGTCAGCTTTATCAACTCCATAAGCCAAAGATGCGGCTGTTGGTTCATTGATGATTCTCTCCACTTCTAATCCAGCGATAGCTCCGGCATCTTTAGTCGCCTGTCTCTGGGCATCACTAAAATATGCTGGAACGGTAATAACCGCCTTGGTGATCACTTCACCCAAATAGGATTCAGCATCTTTTTTGATTTTTTGTAAAACAAAAGCAGAAAGTTGTTGAGGAGTATATTCTTTCCCATCTAAAGAAATCTTTTCCTTAGTCCCCATCTTGCGTTTAAAAGTAGAAACTGTGTTTTCTGGATTTGTAATTGTTTGTCGACGAGCTGGCTCACCAACTAACAAATTACCATCTTTATCAAAAGCAACGTAGGATGGAAATGCTTTTCCTCCACCAACAACAGTTCCTTCAGCTGAAGGAATCATTATTGCTTTTCCGGCTTCAACTACAGCTGCTGCTGAATTTGAAGTCCCTAAATCAATACCAATAATTTTTGTCATAATTTTCTATTTAATCTTAATAGGAATTTGTTTTCCCTTAGTCGTCGACTTAGCTATTTTAGAAATAGTGATTTTTAAAATATTATCTATGCTTTCTGCTTGAGCACTATCTTCTTTAACTGGAATAGGTAATTTAATGGACCGATAGAAAGAACCTCTTCTGATCTCTTTTCGTAAGTAATCATGTTCTTTAAGTTCTTTTTTCTCTTCTGTCTTCCCTTCAATAGTTAAAATATTATTTTCGATAGAAACCTTAACATCTTTTGATTTAATCCCAACTAAAGGTATTTCTATATAAAGGTTGCTTTTATCTTGATAAATGTCCAGAGCTGGATCTTCATTCCTAAAATGAGGAACAAAAGGAACCCAATCCTCATCAGTAGGCATTTCAGGTAGATTAAGAGGACTTTCCATATCCCCAAATTGTTTCCATTTTATAGGCATGAATTTAACTCTCAATTATCAACTCTCAATTATCAATTAATTTTTGGTTGTCATTTCCGCCCGCCTTGCCGACGAGGCAGGCGAAAGCGGGAATCCAGAAGTATTAGTTTGATAATTGGGTAATTGATAATTTAATGAAAATTGATTATTGATTATTGAAAATTACTTACTTACCTTTACTTTACTTGTTCTTAAAACTTTATTATTTAACAAATATCCTTTTTGAACTTCTTGAATAACAATTCCTGATTCTTGATCTGATTCAACTAATTCTATAGCTTCATGAAATTCTGGATTAAATTTTTCTCCCATGGCTTTAATTTCTTCTATCTTAATATCTTTTAAAGATTTCTTCATCTGATTTCTAATCTGTTCAATATCCTTGTTATTCTCAGCCCCTGCTTCTAAACTGTCTAGAACTGGCAATATCTTATGAATCACACTTGTCTGACCAAGTGTCACCACTCCAGGAATAATCGTTTCTTCCTGACGACGTCTGTAATTAACTAAATCAGCCCGGGCTCGTTGTGCCTGGGTCAGATATTCCTCCTTGTCTTTTTGACATTCTTTAAGCCGTTGCTTGAATTTTTTAATTTGAGTTTCAACCTCCTCTGATTCTTCAGAGATATATTTAATCCCTGGGTCTTGAGCTTTGTCGAAAGATTTTTTTTTAATCATTATCCTAGATATAGTTTATCATTTTTTAACAAGTTGTCAACTATAACTAGATGAGGTCGGACCTCATATGCAGATTCCGACCTCTACACAAATCTAGCTATTCTGTTTATCTCTTTTAAATAATATGATAGAATTAGAGATATGAAAAAAATTACAAACAACAATATCACTTGGCTTGATATCAATAAGCCAACCGAACAAGATCTTAATAAACTGAAAGATGATTTCGATCTTCATCCTTTTATTGCCGAACAATTCCTGCCCCCAATTCATCGACCTAAAATAGAGGAGTTTCCTGGTCAACTTTTTCTTGTTTTACACTTCCCTGTCTATAATAAGAAAAGTCATCAAACTAAACTAGTTGAATTGGACTTAATTATCACCCCAACTATTTTAATTACTAGTCATATTGGAAGAATTCCCGATTTAGAAGAATTTTTTATTCGTTGCCAAGAAGGTGAATATAACCAAAATCAATATTTTAAAAGTAGTGGTCATTTACTTTTTGAATTACTTGATTGGTTAATTGATTCTTGTTTACCATCCTTAGATCATATTGGCGAGAAAATTAATAAAATTGAAGAAAAGGTTTTTAAAGGACATGAAAAAGAGATGTTGATTAAAATTGCTATGGTTAAAAAAGATTTAATTGATTTTAATCGAGCGATTAAACCTCAACGTTCGGTTTTAGAGATATTAAAGAAGAAATCACCTCGAGTTTTTACCAAAGAACTAGATTCTATGGCTCAAGAGGTATCTGGTTCCATTGTTCGTGTTTGGAATGTCTTAGAAAATAATCGAGAGTTGATTAACGCTATTGAGCAAACCAACAATTCTCTGCTCTCCTACAAATTAAACGATATTATGAAATTCCTAACTGTCGTCTCTTTCATCACCTTCCCTTTAAGTGTTATTGTTGGTTTCTTTGGCATGAATGTATTTTCTGATATCCCTGTTACTCAAAATCCTTATACTTGGATAGGAATTCTTATCTTTATGTTTATCAGTAGTACTATTATGGTCATCTACTTCAGAAAAAAGAAATGGCTCTAAAGTTATACAATACTCTTTCTCGAAAAAAAGAAGAATTTAAACCGATAAAAGAAAATCAGGTCTCTTTTTATCATTGTGGCCCCACTGTTCACTGGACTCAACATATTGGCAATCTTAGGGGTATGTTCTGTGCTGACATTGTTGTTAAAACTTTAAGATATTTAAGATATAAAGTAGATCATGTTAGAAACTACACTGATGTTGGTCATTTAACTAGTGATCAAGATGAAGGAGAGGATAAAATAGAAAAAATAGCTCGTCAGGAAAAAGAAGATCCTCGAGTAATCGCCCAGAAATATATTAAGATTTTTGAACAAGATACTCAAGAATTAAATCTTGCAGAACCGAATCAAAAACCCTTAGCGACTCAATCTATTAAAGAAATGATTGATATGATTCAAGTCCTGATAGATAAAAACTATGCTTATCAAACTGATTTAGCTATATACTTCAATGTTTCTAAGGCCAAGAATTACGAACAACTTTCAGGACAAAAACCAGAAGACAAACTTCAAGATGCTGGCAAGGGAGAAGTTTCTGATCCTAATAAAAAAAATCCAGCTGACTTTGCTCTTTGGTTTTTTAAAACTGATAAACACAAAAATGCCTTACAAACATGGGAATCACCTTGGGGTCAGGGATTCCCTGGTTGGCATATTGAATGTTCGGTTATGTCTAAAAAATATTTAGGTGAGACAATCGATATTCATATGGGTGGGATTGAGCACATCCCTGTTCATCATACTAATGAGATTGCTCAAAGTGAATCAGCTAATGGAGTTAAATTTGTAAATTACTGGCTCCATAACGAACATTTGACTGTAGATAATAAGAAGATGGCTAAATCAGAAGGAACTAGCTACAGTCTAGAAGAAATTAAAGAAAAAAACTTTAATCCCCTCGCCCTAAGATATCTATTTCTTCAAGCCCATTATCGTTCAAAACAAAATTTTACTTGGGATTTGATGGAAGCAGCTCAAAAGGGATTTAATAATCTAATCAATCAAGTTAAAGAATTAGGAGATAAATTAGGCCAAATTAATCAGGATTATCAAAATAAATTTATTAAAAAAATATCTGATGATTTTAAGACACCTCAAGCTTTAGCTTTAACTCAAGAATTATTAAAGTCTAGTTTAACCAAAGAAGACAAGCTAGCTACTCTTCTGGATTTTGATCAGATTTTAGGCCTGGGTTTAGACCCTTCGACCTTGCTCAGGGCAAGTAAAATAGAGATTCCTCAAGAAATTCAATTACTGATTCAAAAACGAGAACAAGCAAGACGAGACAATGATTACCAAGGAGCAGATGAGATTAGAAAAAAAATAGAAGATAAGAATTATCAAGTCGAAGACACCGAAGCGGGTCCAAAAGTATCCCCAAAATATTAACAAGTTTTACTCTTGCCTCAGTAAGATGTATAATCTAGAATATAAGGAGGACAACCTCTTTTTTTAATTTTTATGGCTAAGAAAGACGGATTTTTACCACCACAGAATATTGAAGCTGAGCAATCAGTTTTGGGCTCTTTAATGTTAGACAAAGATGCTGTCGTTAGAATAGCTGATATTTTAGTCCCAGATGATTTTTATCGTGGGACTCACACTAATATTTATCAAGCTATGCTTGATCTTTATGAAAAGAATGAACCAATTGATTTATTGAGCTTAACTAATTCCTTAGAACAAAGAAATCAATTAGATGAAATTGGTGGGCATAGCTATTTAACTAGTTTAGTTAATTCTGTTCCTACCGCTGCTAATATCTCACATTACGCTAAAATTGTTAAAAGTAAAAAAGTTCTTCGTGATTTAATTGATAGTTCAGCTCAAATAAGTCAGTTAAGCTTTAGTGAACCAGAAGATGTTGAAGAATTAGTTGACCTGGCTGAACAAAAGATTTTTGGCATTTCTCAAAAATCAATTAGTCAAAAATTTATTCATATTAAAGATAATTTAGAAGGAGCTTTTGAGAGAATTGATAAATTACATCGAGGCGATGGAGTAACCAGAGGTGTTCCAACTGGCTTTATTGATTTAGACAACCACCTCTCTGGGCTCCAACCATCTGACATGATTGTCTTAGCCTCTCGTCCTAGTTTAGGAAAAACTTCCTTAGCTATGGATTTTGCCCGTCATATAGCAGTTAAGAATAAAATTCCAGTCGCTATTTTTAGTATTGAAATGTCGAGAGAACAATTAGTTGATCGTTTCATTTGTTCTCAAGCCGAAGTTGACTCTTGGCGAATGAGAACTGGTCGTTTGTCAGGTGAAGGCCCAGATAATGACTTTCAAAAAATTCAACAAGCTATGGATGAATTATCAGTTGCTCCTATCTTTATCGATGATTCCCCTTCACCAACAGTTATGCAAATGAGAACTATGGCTCGTCGACTTCAAACAAAACATAATCTAGGATTAATTATTATTGACTACCTTCAAATGATTCAACCGCGTAATTCTTTTGAATCATCAGTTCAACAAATGACTGAAATTTCTCGTAGTTTAAAGGCCTTAGCTCGTGAATTAAAAGTCCCAGTTTTAGCCCTTTCGCAGCTTAATCGAGCAGTTGAAAATAGATCTCCAGCTATTCCTAAGCTTTCTGATTTACGCGAATCTGGAGCTATCGAACAAGATGCTGACGTGGTTCTCTTTATTTATCGAGAAGATAAAGATAAACCTAATCCAGAAAGAAGAAATATTGCTGAAATCCATATTGCTAAACATCGTAACGGACCAACTGGTAAAATTGAACTATTCTTTAATGAAAGTCAAATTAGTTTTAAAAATCTAGAAAGGCATTTAGGAGAGTAAATCGTTAAGCTAATTAAACTAATTAAAGGTCGGACCTTATTTTGCCGAACCTCCCCGCCTTGCTCGCCTCGCTGAGTCGAAGCGGGCCGGCGAGGCAGGTGCTGAGGTGCGGACAAAATAATGTGCGACCTTTAGAACACCACTATATTTCCTCAATCAATCCAAAATTTGATTAATCAATTAAGCAAACTTCCTGACATTGGTCCTCGAGCGGCCACTCGGCTGGTTTTTCATTTAATCAATCAAAATCAAGATGAATTAGAAAATCTATCTCAATCCTTAAAAGAATTAAAATCAAAAATTAAACTTTGCCCAGATTGTTTTAGTTTAACAAATGATAACCTCTGTTCTATTTGTTCAGATCAGAAAAGAGATAAAAATACTATTTGCCTTGTCGAAACAATTCTAAATATTCCTCCTATTGAAAAAATAAGACAGTATCATGGTCTTTATCATGTCCTAGGCGGACTAATTTCTCCCAGTAATGAAGTTGGGCCAGAAAACTTAAAGATTAAAGAATTAGTTAATCGAGTTAAGAATAATTCTATTAAAGAAATAATTTTTGCTTTGAGTCCAACCACCGAAGGAGATACGACAACACTTTATCTTGAAAAAATACTTCAACCATTGAAAATAAAAACAAGCCGGCTTGGGCGCGGCTTATCAGTTGGCAGTGATTTAGAATATATCGACGAAAACACTTTAAGCAGTGCTTTTCGCGGTCGAAGATAAAACCTTTAATATTTCAATCTCTGTAAAGGGCTGTCGATGCCCTTTTTTTACTTGGTAACGTTTCTTAGCCTTGTATTTAAGAATAGTTACTTTCTTAGCTCTATCTTGTTTAATAACTTTGGCGGTTACTTTAGCACCTTTGACTAAAGGAGTCCCAATTTTAAGAGCTTCTTTTTTATTCAAAAGAAGCACCTCTTTAAAGGTAACTTCCTTTCCTTCTTCTGTCTCTATTTTCTCTATCCTGATTTTGTCACCAGGCGAAACAATATATTGTTTACCACCGGTTTTTATAACTGCAAACATATATTTCAATATATCTTATTTAATAAAAAAAATCAAGTCTTTACTCCTCATCCAAATCTAGCAAGGGCTTCTCTATATCTTCAATCTCTATTTGTGGTTTGCCACTTGTAATCTTAGCTGTATCCTTACCTATTTTTTGAAGTTCTTTGTTGCTTTTATTATACATATTAACTGTTGTATTAATACTATTACCTAATTTCTGATGATAAGAGCTGTAACTTTTAACATGCCCATCTAGCTTGCCAACCATTTTAATAATCTCTTTAGTTGATTCCTCTATTTGCATTCCCCTTAATCCCTCTAGAATGGTTTGGAGATAAGCAAAGAAAGAAGTTGGCGAAACAATATGAACTTTCTTCTCTCTAATAGCATAATCTAATAAACTTCTGGTATTTGATTTAATTGCTCCGATTTTGTTAACTAAGAGATCATAATAAATTGCCTCAGCCGGGATAAACATAAAAGCAAACTCATATGTTTTTTCTTTAGGTCGAATATATTTAGCCGTTTCATCAATCCTTGTTTTTAAATCTTGTTTAAATAATTTTTCTAATTTTTCTCTTCTGATTGGATCGTTTTCTTCAATGATTCTATTGTAGTTTTCCAGCGAAAATTTGGAATCAATAGGAATAATTTTATCTTTTAGAAAAATAACTGCATCAACTATCTGGCCATCTTTAAAGGCATACTGCATTTGATATTGAGTGGGATTAAAAATGTTTTTTAATAATTCTTCTAAATAGTATTCCCCTAAAACACCTCTGTGTTTTGGATTAGTTAAAACATTTTCTAAAGATTGTAATTGTTCAGCAAAACCAACTACTTGTTTATTGGTGTTGTCTAATTTAGTTAGCTTTTCAGTCACATCTCTAATAATCTTATTACTTTCATTAAATTGATTTTGAAGTGACTTTGTTGATTCAGAAAGTTTATGATCAACTGACTGATTTAATTGATTCAATTGCTGCTGAAGCATCAACAATGATTTGTCTTCTGGCTCCTCTGGCTTTTTTTTCAATAATAAATAAAAGACCGAGCCAAACCCGATCACAACTACGATTAAAAGATAAAGAATAGATTGCTCCATAGAAATTACTTTAACATATTAATTAAAAAAAGAAAATCTCGGCGAGGATAAAGGCAATATAGATTAACAAAAGAAAGTAGGCCTCTTTTCTTGTGATTCTTTTACCGGTTCGAATAAAGATAAGAAAAAAGACAGCGGCCAGAACCAAGAAAATACGACCAATGACAAGAGGCGAAAAATCATTAATAACAATAGGATGAGCTATAGCCACTGCTCCTAAAACTAGTGTCACCGGGAAAATAATAGCGCCCATTAAATTACCAACTACCATCCAACTCTTTCCTTGCTTAGCAGCCTGAATACTAAAGAAAATTTCTGGCAAAGCATTGCCCAATCCAACTACCAAAATTCCGATTAAAACAAGAGGAAAATTAAAAAGATTAGAAAAATATGTTGCTGAACGAACAATCCCTTCAGCTGCTAATAAAAGCAGAATAACAGAACCCAAAATACTTCCAATATAGCCAAATGCCTTTTTAAGGCTAATACTTCCATTGACTCTCTTGTAAACTTTGCTAAACCGATCATTCTTACTAAAAAGCCAGATGGAATAAACAATAAAAGCTGAAATTAATAGAACTCCATCTGTTCGAGAGAGTTCCCTATCAAGAACCAATAATAAAGGGAGAAGAGGCAAAAACAGGGTAAAAATAGCCGTTCCTTGAACCGTTTGGCTAGCTAATCGTAATCCCCTTTTAGAAACTAAAACTGCTAAAGCCATGGACAAACTTAAATCGACAATATTCCCACCAATAATTTCGCTAAAAGCAAGTTGAGGAATTCCATGAATAACCGAACTAATGCCTACCGAAAGATTAGGAATAGTTGCTGCTAAGGCCATGGTAAAGAAAGCAACCACAAATTCTTTCCAACCTAAGAACTTAGACAGTAGAGTCAAAGAACCAACTAACTTTTTACTAGAAAAAGCTAAGATAAAGAAAGAAGCAATAAAAATAATTAGATAGATAAATATCATACTTCTTGTCTAGTGATAAAATAATACTTAGTTGCTTCAATTAATAATATGTTAATAATCCCTAATCCCAAAACTAAGCCCCAATCAAATAAATTTAAGGGTACAGTTTTTAAAAGCACTTGCAAGGGCGTTAGATAGATAGCAGCTAATAACATAAACACTCCGAAAAACCAAGCTCCAATTAAATACTTATTAGAAAATAAATTAATATGCCAAATATTACGTTTTAAACTTTTACAGGAAAAAACATAAAATAAAGAATCAATTGTTAAGGCCGCAAAAATTACAGAACGAATATGAATTATTTCATAACCAGAACATTTAAGAAGCCAAAAAAACAAACCCAGAATAATAAAGAAATTAGAAAGGACAATAACCAGGATTAGAGCTTTCATTTCTTTATTTAGAATGGAATCATTATGACCCCTAGATTTTTGTTGCATAGTACCTTTCTCTTTTGATTCAAATGCTAGAGCAATACCCATTGGACCATCTTCAATTAAATTAATCCATAAAATTTGAGCAGCTAAAATTGGCAATGGCCAGCCAAAGAATAAAGTAATTCCGATTAAAGCCATTTCCGTAAAACCACCAGCAAATAAATAAGTGATAACTTTTCTAATATTATTAAATATAGTTCTCCCTTCTTCTATAGCTGCAACGATAATACTAAAATTATCAGTTAAAAGGATTAGATCAGAGACCTCTTTGGCTACATCGGTACCAGACCCTAAAGCTATTCCAATATCTGCTTGCCTTAAGGCTGGCGCATCATTAATACCATCACCCGTCATAGCCACTACCTCACCTTGTCTTTGCCAGGCCTGAACAATCCTTAATTTCTGTTTTGGTTCAACTCGAGCATAAATTTGAATATCTTTTAATCTTTTCTCCAACTCTTGATCTGATAATTTAACCAAATCTTTTCCTTCTAAAATATTCTCTTTCTCAATCTTAAAACCAAGTTGTTCAGCTACAGCTCGAGCAGTCAAACTATGATCACCGGTAACGATAATCGGCTTCATTCCTGCTTGTCTACATAAATCAATAGCTTCTTTAGTTTCTTTTCTAATCGGATCATGTAAAGCAAAAAGGCCAACAAAAACCATTTGTTTCTCTTTTTCTTCAAACTCTCTAACTATTTCTTTTTTATCTGTCTTTTGATAAGCAACGGCTAAAACCCTTAGTCCTTGTTTAGTTAAACCTTCGTACTCTCTTTTTATCTTTTTAAGATCAGTTAAAGATAGATTATTAGAAGACATTTTTAATACTTTCTCGGGCGAACCTACTAAATAAAGAATGTTCTTTTCAGAATCTAGTTTATGTAAACTAATAGAGTATTGATAACTAGAATCAAAAAGCAATTGATCTATTTGAGGATATTTTTTGTTTAAATCCTCTTGAGAAAGACCGGCTTGAATTCCAGCTAAAAGCAATGCTCTTTCTGTCGGCCGACCTCGAATAATCCATTCTTTGGTCGGTTCCTCAAAATTCTCAATAAACGATTCATTACAAAGCATAGCTATTTTTAAAGCCAATAAATGAGTCTCTTCTCCACCTCTAGTATAAATACTGGCTACTTCCATTTTTGCCTCAGTTAAAGTCCCTGTCTTATCAGTTAAGATGATTGAAGTATTCCCCAAGGTCTCAGCTGAAGCTAATTTTCTAACTAATCCTTTTCTTCTTAAAATTCTTTCCATACCAATAGCTAAAATAACAGTTATAGCTACTGGCAATCCTTCAGGAATAGCAGCTACAGCTATAGCAATAACTATCTTGAATATTTCTATAAAATTTTCACCAGTAATTATTCCTTCAATAAAAATAAGAATACAAACAATCATAATCACAATTCCGATAATTTTGCTTAATCGAGATATTTTTTTTTGGTAAGGAGTACTCTTTTCTTTTGTTTCTCTAACCATTTGAGCAACTTGACCTAATTCTGTTTTACTTCCAATATTAACTACTATGGCCTTACCCCAACCACTTTCAATAAGTGTCCCCATATAAACCATATTATCTCTATCTGCTAAAGAAATTCCTTTTTCTAAAACATCAATGTGTTTTTCTGCTGGTAGCCATTCTCCAGTCAAAGCAGATTCATTAACTTTTAAATCATGAGATTCAATAATTCTGGCATCAGATGATACTTTATTACCTGCTCTTAAAAGAATAATATCGCCAGGAACAAGATCTTTTTGGAGTATCTCTTTTTCTTTTTCATCTCTAAAAACTATAGCTTTGAGTTGAAGGAATTTTTTTAACTTAGTTAAAGCTTGACTTGCCTTACCTTCTTGTATATATCCTACAATTGTATTTAAAAAAACAGCACTGAAAATAACAATACTGTCTGTGTATTCAGATAAAATTAAAGTTATGATACCAGCAATTAATAATATATAAATTAGAGGACTTTTTAATTGTCCTAAAAATAATTTTAATTGCAAAAATGATTTTTCTTCCGGAAGCTTGTTTAAGCCAAACTTTTTTAATCTTTTTCTTGCCTCTAACTCACTTAATCCTTTAATATTTGATTTTAGTTCTTGAAAAGTTTTTTCAATTGAAAAACTGTGCCAAGTTCTTTCCATATATTTAATTATAGATAAAGAATATGTTTAAACATTAATAAAAAATGACTCAGGCTACCAGCAATGACAAAAAGATGAAAAACATCATGCATTCCAAACCATCTGGTTTGAGGCATTATCTTACCCAAACCAAAGAATATAGTTCCTAAAGTATATAAAAGACCACCTAAAAATAATAAAAATAAACCTTGGAAAGAAATAATTTTTATTAAAGGGAAAAGAGCAATTAGAATCAGCCAACCCATAAAGATATAAAATAGAACTGATTTCCATCCCTGTAACTGTATTCTAGTAAATTTTAATAAAATACCAATCAAAGCTAATCCCCAAATGACACCAAAAACACTCCAGCCCCAACCACCTCTTAGAGCCACTAAGGATATAGGTGTATAAGTTCCAGCAATAAGGATATAAATCATAATGTGATCAAATTTTCTTAATCTATCCTTAAATCTGCTTTCTCGAGATGTGAAATGATACAAAGAACTTGCAAAATATAATAGAACAGCACTAGAACCAAATATTGAAAAAGAAACTATATGCCAAACATTCCCCTTTAAGGCGCCGAAAATAATTAACAAAGTTAAAGCAGCTATTGAAAACAACATTGCCACAAAGTGCATTAAACTACTTACTAATTCATTATTTTTCTGATTCAATAAAAACACCATTACTAATATTATATCACACTTTTCTTTTCATTAACAAACCCCCTACTCCAACTAAAATAATAAAGATGAGGTCGGACCTCAGCACCTGCCTCGCCGGCCCGCTTCGACTCAGCGAGGCGAGCAAGGCGGGGAGGTCCGACCTCTGCGGAATGTAGCAACTTCAGAATTAAGGTCAGACCTAAAAAGCGGAACCTTTTGCAAAAGGTTCCTACTTTTTGAGGTCTGACCTTACTAAATCAACTATTTTTCTTTTCACTACTAAACCCCCTACTCCAACTAAAATAATTAAACTAATCCATTGACTGATGAGTAAACCATAATATTGAGGATCGCCTGTGCGAGTAAATTCTATTAGAAAACAAGTTAAGCTGTAATAAGTAAGAAATAAAATAAAAAGTTGTCCTGGTTTTTGAAGTTTTTCTCGCAAGAACCAAAGAATCAAAAATAAAATTAAAGCATTTAAAGATAGATAAAGAGAGATTGGATGACGCAGAATTCCATCGGGCCATAAAATCGCCCAAGGCAAATTAGTCACTGTCCCCAAATGATCATTAATTAAAAAACAACCAATCCGACCAATAAAGATTCCTAAAGCTAGACTCGGTGCTAAAAGATCTGCTATTTTCCAAAAATCTAGTTTAGTTTTTTTAAGATACCACCAACCGACGATTAAAGCCCCAAATAATCCTCCATAAAACATTAAACCATTAATTTTATATAAAAAGAGAGAACCCAAACGGGCCCCGACAATGCTACTTATAAACACTAAAACAATCAGCCAAAATATTTTGTCCTGATCAATTCCTTTTTTCTTAGCTTCTCGCAAAGCTAGCCAGTAACCAACAACAAAAGCTAAGCCAACCATCAATCCCCATGAATAAAGGGTAATTGGACCTAATTGAATCTGAGTAAAGGAAAAATATAGCATTATTTCACTCTGTATACTTCATCACCCTCCCTAACTTGTTGATCTACTTTCAAACCAATGGCATCGCCTTTTTTAGCCTTCTCAACATTTTCATGTTCTACTTGCATAGAATCGATTGTCTGTTCGAAATCACTGGTTGATCCTTTGATGTGTATCTTATCACCTACGCTTAACTGACCATCGGACAGCTCAAGTACCGCTACACCAATATTAGTGAAGTAGTGAGTGATCTTGCCAATTAATTTTTCTTCCATCTTGTATAGTCACCCCCTTTCGGGTAGCCCCACGGGGAGTCGCCACGTCATCCGACGTGGTGCCCTATCGGATGATAGGGCGAACCCCCTCATGATTTTCGAGTAGCCCGTAGGAGAGTCGAACTCCTCTTACCAGAATGAGAATCTGGCGTCCTAGCCAATAGACGAACGGGCCAAACGATGGGGCCATATGGTTAATTTAACACAACTAATTAATTTTGTCTATTGAACCACTTTTAGTGAACTAGAAGTTTATCTGCTTCTTCTGGATGAGCCATAATTTCCTTAGTAATCTTTTCCATCTGAATTGACCTTGACCCCTTAATCAAAATAATATCGCCTGATTGGATTCTTTCTTGAAGAGGAATTCCAGCTTGACTTGATTGAGAAAATTCAAAAATAGAATCCTGATCTAATCCCTGTCGAAGAGCTTGATCAGCAATAAAAATAGATCTTGAACCAACTGTAAAAAGCAAATCTACTATTGAAGCTGCTTTTTGACCAACTTGACGATGAGCCACTTCAGTTTCCTGACCTAACTCCAGCATATCTCCTAAAACAGCTATCTTTCTGCTCGCCTCGTTGCGAAGCGGGCCATTAAACTCTTCTAAAAGATCTAAAGCAACAAGAGTCGATAGTGGCGATGCATTATATGAATCATCAATAATCCAAGTATTCTTAACTCCCTTAAGTAATTTAGTTCGACCGGCTAAAGAACGGTGCTTTCTCAAAGCATTAGAAATCTCAACTAAATTCAAACCGAAATACAAACCAACACTAGCTGCAGCTGCAGCCGAAAAACATTGTTGCTTACCTAAAACTCTTTTTAGTTTTACCGGAACATTACTTCCTTGATACTCCAATTTAAAATTAAGACCAAATTTCCATTTTTCAAGATCGTCAATCTTTAATTCATAATTATTAATCTTAACATCAGCCCCATCTCCAAAACCATAATAGAGTATCTTTGTATTTTCGGGCAATTCGTCACCCACCATTCTAATAGATAAATCATCATAATTTAGAACAGCTAAGCCGTCTTTGGGTAGAGATTTAACTAATCTGGCTTTTTCTTCAACTAATTTACCTTTTTCCGGAAAAAATTCTAAATGAACAGGGAATTCGCCGATCGCTGTAAAAACCCCTATTTTAACCGGAACGAAATCTAATAGGTATTTCATATCACCAGGTTTATCAACACCCATTTCTAAAACTAAAATTTCTGGATATCCTTTAGCCCAAAAAAATATTAAAATAGCTTTTAAAAAATTACCTAACCAAGCTAAGATTGAATCACCACCTGTTTCTAATCCTAAAATAGTTAAGGGTACCCCGATCTCATTATTATAGTTTTTAAGATTACGTCGAACTCTGAATTTTTTTCTTAAAACATGGTAGATTGCTTCTTTAGTACTAGTTTTACCAACACTTCCAGTCACAGCCACAATAACTGGTTGATAACGCCAGATAACTATTTTAGCTAAAACTCTTAAGATTTTTTGAATAATATTTTGCATATTACTGAGGTGGAATTTCTAAATAATTAAGTAAATATTCGGCCATGGTTCTAAAAACAGGACTAACCGAATCGGAAGCAAAACGAATACCTCGAGGTTTATCTAATTTAATAAGAATAACAAACCTAGGATCAAAGGCTGGAGCATAACCTACAAAACTATGAATTGTATCTTCTGAATATCCTCCTAGCTCTGGGTCAGACACCTGAGCTGTTCCGGTCTTTCCAGCCACATCATATCCAGCTATTGCAGCTGGTTTGCCATGACCATTATTGACAACGCTGACTAACATTTTGGTCAAAGTCTCACTTGTTTTTGAAGAAATCACTTGTTCAACTACTTCTGGTTGAGTTACTACCTCTCTTCCGTCTGGGTAAATTTCTTTTTCAACTATGAATGGCTTCATTAAGTTTCCGTCATTAGCGATTGCCCCAATAGCCATGATCAATCCCAAAGGAGTTACTGTAATTCCTTGGCCAAAAGAAATTGTAGCTAGATTAATATCCCGACCAGTATAGAGATTAGAAATATTACCATTAACTTCTCCGACTAAATCTATTCCGGTTGGCTTATGAAAATTAAACTTTTCAATATATTCCTGGAAAAGATCTTGACCGACTGCTCTCTGAACAAAGACGGCTCCGGTATTAAGCGATTTTTCCAAAACTTGAATCATGGTTTGTTGACCATAGGCCTTACCATCAACATTTTTAATAACACTGCCCTTAATCTGGACCTGTCCTGTATCTTGATAAATAGTGTCTGGATTTACCTTTCCGCTATCTAATCCAGCCGCCATAGTGAATGGCTTAAAAACTGAACCTGGTTCATAGACTTCCTGAACAGCTGGATTAAGAAAATAATTAATATCTTCAACCTGACTATATTCATTAGGATTAAAGGATGGAAAGCTAACCATAGCCAGAATTGCTCCAGTCGTTGGTTCCATAACGATAATAGTTCCACTCTCGGCTTCCCAACGTTCAATTACTTGGCTTAATTCTTTTTCAGCCTTGAATTGAATATTTTCATCAATAGTCAAAAATAAATCAACTCCATCCTGAGCTGGTTCAATTTCCTGATTAACTGAAGGAATCCAATAACCGGCTATATCTTTCTCTCCAGTCAAAAAACCAGACCGACCCTTTAATTTATCTTGATAATATCCTTCTAAACCATACTGACCAATTTTTTTTTCGTTGATTGTACCAACAAAACCAGATAGATGACTAGCTAATATTTGATTTGGATAATAACGCCAAGTTTCTGAAATTAAACCCAAACCCTTAATATTTAAATCCTTAATTTGCTGAGCTACATCCTGATTGATTTTATGCTTTAATGGTTCATAAGGATCGTTCAATTTATTAATCCTTTCTGAAATAGTTTTTTTGTCCAAATCAAGAATCTCAGCTAATTGCTCAACTAAACCTTCTTTTTCTTCCTGGGGAATGTCCTTGGGAACTAAATAGACCTGTTGGAATTCCTTATTTATAGCTAAAGGAGAAAGATGCTCTTGTCCATCTCTTTGCTGAGCAGATAAATCTTGCATAAAGATCTCGCCTCTTTGTGGAAATAAAGTAGCGTAAAGCTGATGTTGATCTTGAGCTAAAGCACTATAATAATCATACTCAAGAATTTGAAGAAAAAATAATTTAGACAAAACCCAACCACCGAGCAAAAAGATAACGATCATTAAGGTATAGATGCGCCAATGATTCATTTTTCAGCTACGGCCTTATTTCCTCCCAAATAGACCATTTCTCCTACCTCAACCATTTTTAATGAATCAACTAATCCTCCTAAATTAGCAGGTGATTGCCACTGAGCAATTTCTATTTCTAATCTTTGACTTTCCAATTCAAGTTGACTAATCTTCTGCTCTTGTTTTCTAATTTGATAATTACAACTAACCAAACCATTAACCTGAAATAAATAAGCAATAAATAACCCGGCTAAACCTAAAACAATTACAAAACTTAAACAAGTTAAGCCACGGTCGTGATTAGATCTGCAGAATTTTTTAGATTTAATGTAGGCAGTCATATTTTTTGAGCACAACGCAATTTTGCGCTTCGACTACGAGAATTTAATTTAATTTCTTCTAAACTTGGGATTATTGGTTTTTTAGTTAAAATTTCTAATTTTCCTTCTTTGGCTGATTCTCTAAAAAAGTTTTTAACAATTCTATCTTCTAAAGAATGAAAGGAAATAACTACTAGGCGTCCTTTTGGCTTTAGAATCTCTAAAGCTTGAGGTAAGGATTCTTTCAAATTATTTAACTCATCATTAACTGCGATACGAAGAGCTTGAAAGATACGGGTAGCAAAATGTATTCTCTTATATTGAAATTTCTTAGGAACTATTCGACTAATAATCTCGACTAATTGTTTAGTTGTTCTGATTTGGTGTTTTCTTCTTTCTTGACAAATGACTCTAGCAATCCGACCAGAAAATCTTTCTTGACCATATTCTTTGAAAATTCTAACTAATTCTTGCTCTTTGTATTGATTTATTATTTCCTCGGCTGTCAGACTATCTCCAGAACAACGCATATCTAATGGCTCGTTTACTTGAAAAGAGAATCCCCGACTGCTTTGATCAAAATGCCAAGATGAGACACCCAAATCGTACAATACCCCATCAACTTGATTAAATTCATATTTTTTTACTATCTCTTCTAAATTATTAAAATTGTTATTTACTAAAGTTAATCTTTCTTGAAACTTGATACTTGATACTTGATACTTTCCTATAATTTCTTTATCTTGTTCAATGCCTAAGACTTTCCCATCTGGTCTATTTTTTTCCAAGAGTGCCAAAGTATGCCCTCCGAATCCAAATGTACAATCAATAAAGTTTTTTCCCGAACCAGGATTAAGATATCTCAGGATTTCTTTTAAAAGCACTGGCTGGTGCAGCTGAGGCATAAATTTACAATCCCAACTCCCCTAACTTAGAAGCTAAATCATCTACGTTTTTTTCAGCCCTTTGTTTATATACTTCCCATCTTTCTTCAGACCAAACTTCTAAACGATTATACAAACCAATAATAACAGCGTTCTTTTTCAAAAGAGCATATTCTTTTAAATAGTCAGGGACAAGAATTCTACCCAATCGATCAAACTTTACAGACATAGCTCCAGCTAAAACCACTCTTGCAAAACTTCGTGCTTCGACTTGGCTAGTCGGTAATTTCCCCAATTTCCCAGCTATCTCTTCCCACTCCTTTAATGAATACAAAACCAAACAATTATCAACTCCGCGAGTAATAACAGCTCCTTGGCTAAAAAAGCGCCTAAACTTAACTGGAATAGCCAATCTCTTTTTTGTATCAAGTATATGTTTGTATTCTCCAATTAGCATAGTCAGTTATCCACAATTACCCTTAGTTATCCCCACATTTATCCACAGTTGATTACTTAATACCTATTATATTCCACCAAGACCCCACTGTCAAACACTTAGAATTTATTGATTTTATTGATCTGTGGAAATAAAAAATGGCTTTTAAAAGCCATTTCTTACCAAAAGACCCCATTTCTCTATCCACACCTTATCCCCATTTATAGGATTAAGACCCAAATAGCAATTAAACTAACAATAATTGTTGGAAATATCCCCTGCCAGAAGGATAATACATTAAAAAACAAGAAATGTATTTTATAGTGCATTTGAGTATGCAATTTTAACCATTTAAATTCAAAATTCATGCTTATTCCATTTAAAAAATCGGGCAGAAGAGAACCAAAAATTGCAGAAAAAATTATTATTATATTGAATTCAGACCAAGTTAAAGATAAAACAAGAACGGTCCCTATAATTAAATCTAAAGACACTTTAATAATATGCTTATAATTATTGATTTTAAATACATCTAGATAATCCCAATGAGGCAAAAAATCAATTAGATAATGACTAATTAATCCAAATAAAAAAGCAACCCAAATATTAGAAACTTGAGTGCCCACTGCCGCACCAACTAAGATATGAGGAGTTAAAACCATGAGAACTATATCTTCAACTTATTGATTAATTTTTCATGAGGCTTTTCTAAAACATCTCGGATAAACCGATCAAACATATCATAACGATATTTAAAGTCCTCAGTCGTCAGAATAACATAATCAATCTCTTTACCTACTTCAGCTTCCAGGTCTTTCAAAAAACTAGATAAGTTATTTTTTTTAACATTATCACCGACTATGAGAATATCCACCCGAGAATTCTCTGCATTAACAAATATACCAGAAAGAACAGCTAATTTAATTCTCCCTAAACTTTTTAATCGCTTTAATATTTTCTCTCTTGAAGCAGGACTAGATTTAAGAACCAAAGTTTTTAATTCATTATAGAAATCAAAATTTTGATTAACTGAATAATTCTTTTTGCCGTTTTTAATATAACTGTTAATAAATTTAATACTCTCTAATTTCTTGATCTGACTCTGACAAGCAGATGAATTACTTCTAATTCTTTTAGCTGCCTCTTGTAAAGTGAAAGATGATACTTTATTGCGTAGAAACAATTTAAGTAATCTAACTTTAACAGGAGAATCAAAAAGTTGTTCTAAAATTTCCTTACTCATAATACCCCTTTCTCCCCTCTCTCATTATAACTCAACCTCTACTTCAACTCAACCGAGGCACCAGCTTCTTCTAGTTTTTTCTTGATCTCTTCGGCCTCTTCTTTCTTAACTCCTTCTTTAATAACTTTAGGAGCTCCATCAACCATATCTTTGGCCTCTTTAAGACCGAGACCAGTAATTTCTTTAACTACTTTGATAACAGAAATTTTCTGATCGCCAATACCGGTTAACTCTATATTAAACTGACTCTTTTCTTCAACAGCTGGACCACCGGCTTCGCCGCCGGCTACTGGAGCCACCACAGCCATCGACATATTACTAACACCAAACTTATCTTCTAAAACCTTGACTAAGTCGGCTAAGTCCATAACACTAAGTTCTTCGATTTGTTTAACTAAATCTTTAAACTTAGCTGGAACTTTAACTTCTTTTTCTTCTGTCTTTTTTTCTTCTGTCATAATTTTATCCTTTCATATTACTTAAAACAAACACTAACTTTCTTAAATTCCCTTTTAAAGCATTAACCAAACCATAGGTTGGTCTTGCAATGGTACCGACCAGTTTACCTAATAATTCTTGCTTAGAAGGTAATTTAGCTAAACTAATAACTGCCTCATTTTCCAAGTAGTCACCATGGACTACTCCGGCAATAATTTTTACATCTTTATTTTCTTTAGCAAATTGATACAAAACTCTAGCTGGAGTAACTTCATCTTGATATCCTAGAACTAAAGCAATTTGACCAGGTATCTTTTTAACCTTATTAATTTTTAACCCTGCTTTTTCTAAAGCCAAATCAATCAAGGTTTTTTTTACCACATAACAATCAACACTTTCTTCTCTTAATTTAGTTCTTAATTTTTGAAATTGATCAACTTTTAAACCAGTATAGTCAAAAAAGACAATTGTCTTTTGACGAGATAATCTATCAACTAAATCTTTAAGTATTTCTTTTTTCTTATCTTTTGTAATCATCTTAATAAAAAATCCGTGACCAAAGACACGGACTACTCCTCAAGAAATCTTGAGTTTTCACCTCAATAGGCCTTACTTGTCCGCCGTAGCTTTAGCGAAGGCGGATTTGCCTACCGTCTTTGGCTTTTATTTGATTAACTTAATGTTACTTTATCTAAAATAGATTGTCAAGAAGTAAGGTCGAACTTGGCATGAAAGGTCAGACCTCTAGTAAAGGTCTGACCTTCAAGGGACATCGTAACTTCAGAATTAAGGTTTATAACCCGAGGTCGGACCTCTAAAATACTATCTTAAATACTTTTCTTTATTAGATAGATGTTCTTGATAGGTTTGGCTATAGATCGTCTGGCCGCCTGGGGCTGACAAGAAAAAATAGTAGTCCGTCTTGATTGGATAAACAGCTGCTTGAATAGCTAAGAGACCAGGATTATTAACTGGCCCCGGAGGTAACCCTTTATGCTGATAAGTATTGTAAGGTGAATCAACTTCAGTCTCTTCTGTAGAATAAATCCATTTATTTATTCCTAGGATATAAGCAATCGTAGCACAAGACTGCAAAGGATAATTATCTCTGATTCTATTCCAAAAGAGTCCTGAAATAATTCTTTGATCATTATAAAGAGGAACTTCTTTTTCTAGAATACTAGCCATGGTTATAATTTCTTTAATAGTTTTCCCCTGTCTTTCTATTTCTGCCACTAATCCCTGGCTCAACTTTTGATCAAAATTATCCATCATGATAACAATAATTTCATCTAGATCAGCATCAACATTAAAATTATAAGTATCAGGAAACAAATACCCTTCTAGTTCTGGTTTGGTTAATAACTCTCCTGATTTGATTAAGCTTTTTTCTGCTAAACGGGCATCAATTTGTTTTAAAGTAAATCCTTCAGGAATGGTTACCTTTATTTCATGAACAAGAGCATCCCCACTGATAATCTTTTGAGAAATCTGACGAATACTTAAACTTGGACTCAAAATATATTCGCTAGCCTGTAATTGAGTCGCCCAGCCTTTATAGAGAACATAGGAGATAAACCAAAATTTATCTCTGGTCAATCCAACTTCATCTAAATTACTAGCAATTTGTTTTAATCCTTGTCCAGAATTAATTGTAAAAATCTGTTCTTGACCGGTTAAATCTAAGGGAGTATCAAATTGATAATCAATGATAAAAACTAGATCGAGACAATAGAAAAAAGCTATTACTAATGATAGCAAGAAAATAAACTTTTTTTTGTTATTTATACGAAGTTTTAACATAGTTCAAAAATTCTTAAGCCAACCCGAGATCGGACCTCTAAACAATTTTATCTTTAATTAAAGGCACAAAAACAAATCCTGGATATTCTTTTTCTTCAAATTTATTTTTATCTTTTTTAATTAACAACCAAAGACTATTCTTAACTGGTAAAACCAATCGCCCTCCAATTTTTAACTGATCTTTCCAGGTCTGAGACACTTTATCTCCCGCAGCAGCCACAATAATTTTATTAAAAGGAGCTTGATCTGGTAATCCCTTAGAACCATCACCACAAATAAATTTAACGTTTTTAAAGCCATACTTGGCCTTATTTAAATTCTTTTGACCAAAATCTTTTAATTCTGGAATTCTTTCAATCGCATAAACAAACCCCTTGGGACCGACTATCTGACAAAGGATAGTTGTCTGCCAACCTGAACCAGATCCTATATCTAGAATTTTATCATCTTGTTCTGGTTGAAGTAATTCCAACATAAAAGCTACTGTTAAAGGTTGAGAGATTGTCTGTTCATGGCCAATAGGAATCGGGGCATTATATTGATTAACGAATTCTCTTCCCTTATTTTTAATGATTTGAGGTGGTAGAAAATCAGCCCGCTTGATTTTTTTGAATGCTTCAATAATCCGCGGACTTTTTAAATATTTTTGTTCAATTAATTGATCTATTAATTTACTCATCTTACTTTCCTAACCTTCTTTCTCTTCTCTGATATTCTTTAACTGCTTTGATAAATTCATTTTTATTAAAATCAGGATACATAACATTGGTAAAATAGTATTGGACATTAGCTGTCTGCCACATCATAAAACCAACGCTATTATGAGGATCATTATTACTTCCAGTTCTAATCAATAAATCAACTGGTGGTAAATCACCAGTCCAAAGATGATTTTTTAATAATTTTGGCGTTACTTTTAAGTCCTTATTATTCCTTGCTTCTTTAACAATACTTTTAATAGCCGATATCATCTCGTCTGTTCCATTGTAGCCAATAAAGAAATTTAAGAGCCGTCCATTATAATCTTGAGTCACTTTCATTAATTCCTTAGCTGCTTTAATACCGCTCTTAGGCAAGAGTTCTTGCCAACGACCAATAACACTAACCTTAACTTGGTGCTCATGTATTTCTTTACGCTTAAGTAATTTTTTAAAATAGCTTTCGTATAATTTAAATAAAGCCTTAATTTCTAAATCAGAACGCTTAGTTAAATTAGACCAAGAACCACCCCAAATAGAAAGACATTTAATCCCTAATTCAAGAGCAGCTTCAGTATTCTCTACTCCCGCTTTAGCTCCAGCCAAGTGTCCTCGCCAAGGTGCCAGACCCTTTTTCTTGGCCCAGCGCCGATTAGCATCTGGAATAATAGCTATATGTTGTGGCAAATTATCTCTATTTATTTTTTTCATAACGATATAGTATCCTATCACAAACGAACCCTTAGAACAAGTTGAATTATCCACAAACACTTGACTTTTGAATAACAATAGATTATAATACAAGCATAACGTAAGTTTTCTCTAAAAGTTTTCTCTCTCCTTATGCGATAGCGTAAGTCCAAGTAGTAGAAATCATAAAGGAAAAAGTCGGCTTACGCATAAAAACAAGTAAGGAAAATATGAATAAGAAATTATACGTAGGTGGTTTGCCTTATGAAACCACTGAAGATTCCTTAAAGGAAGCTTTTTCAAAAGCTGGTACCGTTGAGTCAGCAGTTGTTATTACTGACAAGATGACCGGCCGATCAAAAGGCTTCGGCTTTGTTGAGATGTCTTCTGATGCAGAAGCTCAAAAAGCTATCGATTTGTGGAATGGTAAAGATTTCGAAGGAAGAAATCTAACCGTTAACGAAGCTCGTCCTATGAAGGAACGACCACAAAGAGACTTTAATCAAGGTGGCGGCAACGATCGTTGGTAACCACTTTAAAAAAAATAGCCCCGACTTTCGTCGGGGCTATTTTTTATTTTCTTAATAAATTTTCTTGGCGGAGTTTTTCGTAGAGAATGACAGCAGCGCTAACACCAACGTTAAGAGAATCTATATCTTGGCGCATGGGAATAGATATTTTTTTATAACATCGACTTGATATTTTATCCGAAAGACCCTCTCCTTCATCGCCCAAAACAAAAGCGACTGGACCAGTCAGATCTTCTTTAAAATACGTAGTTCCACCCATTTGAAGAGAATAAGTTTTAAGACCATTTTTTTGAAGTTCTTTTAAGGACTCAAAGATATTCATCTTAACTAAAGGAATTCTAGCAATAGCACCCATTGAAAAATGAAGAGTTTCTTCATTTAAAAAACGATCTTCTTCACCTTGGAAAATTAGACCATTAACACCAGCCGCAAAAGCCGTTCGAGCAATAACGCCGATATTACTTGTGTAACTAACCCTATTGATTAAAAGAAAAAATGGATCTTGATTCTTTTTTAAGAGATCATCTAAAAGACTCTTAAGTGACTGAATATTTTTAGAAATCATAAAACCAACCAAAGATTCATGGCTTGTCCCACTCCTTCCTTTGGTCATTTTACGACGAAGTATTTTTTCAACAGGTATCTTCCTATTATGGGCAACTGATAAAATCTCTCTAACTAGATCGTCTTTTTTTAAATCATCGGCTAAAACGATTTTTTCGAAATTAACCTCGTCTTTTAATAGCTCTAAAAGAGCATTTTTATTTCTAACTTTAATAGTCTTCATAGTTACTAATATTTTCTACCTGACTGGATATACCTCTTTTAAATTTTCGATACTCTTCCCGATACACTGACTACCTTCTTTATGTGGCCAGATTTCTCTATAAAATTCGTTTGCTACATTATTGTCTTCCAAATTAGAAGTCTTAAAATCAGCGCACAATTCATATTTTTTCTCGTCCAAAATGTTATATTGATAATCCAAACTTTTTTCTGGGTCAGTTAATATATCTTGGGTTATGAACCCAATTTCCTCCTCTAAAACAGATAGGTTTTTCGGCAGATTCTCATTAGTGATATAATACTGGTCTATGGCATTTTTAATACTACTAAAATCGTTTAAAATAGCATTGTCTAGTTTTTTGTTTCTGGCCTCCATTGGACTCTCGCCAAAAATCAAAGCGGAAGATAAGGCGCCAATGATAATAATTAGGGCGATATAAAAATATATCCTGATAATATTGTCTTTCGTTTCTGCTATGTTTTCACGACGAATGTCATATAGATAGAAACTAAAAGCCAGGGCCGAAAGAATAATTGAAATTAGAGCCTTTAGAGCAAATTTGAGAGTTAGTTCTCCCCCTAAAAAAGTGTTAATTAACCCGATAAACCAACCCAAAATAACAACCGAAGAAACTAGAAGAATAAAATATGTCAGCCATTTCCTGACTCCGGAATCTTTTGTTAAAAATCCCTTGCAAAGACCTTTATAGATAAAATAGTTGGTGACAAAAAACACAGGTGCCGCTACTATTAGAGCCGAAAGAGCAAAACGAAGCGCTCCGGTATCGAAACTAGACCTAAATTGATTAATAGCGTCAGGAACATATTTGTTGATTATCTGAAAAGCGATCATACCGACTGAAAAGCCAGTAAATATCAAAGCCGCCAAAGAAAGCATATATAAAAAAGCATATTTAGGTGAATTGTGATTATTTGTTTCCATATTTTTATTTAGTTTAATTATCTTTTTTATTATACTATTATCGGTTAGTAAGTTTAATAATCTCGTCGAGATTGTCATCCGGAGCAGATTTAACTCTGTGTTTAAAGCCACACTTCGTACAGCGATAATGGATAATATACTTATTGCTTTTAACCTCGACGCCGATTGGCTCCATTAAACCACTGCATTCAGATTTTCTATCACCCGGATTAAGATCAACATGTTTAGACCACAAACACTCGGAGCAATGATCGGTATAACCTTTGCCCCTTACTTCTTTGCTACATTTCTCGCAAACAAAATCCTCAATTCGTCTTTGAAATTTCTTTTCCTGCATAGATTATCACTTCACTATTATTTCGACCTCTTTGTTAATACATTACTATAAATATATAATTATATCAAATATGCTTTAATTCTTTCTCTGTTTTCGTTTTCTTTATCCCCCTTAAAATATATCTCAATAAATTCAACCTTATAACTTTGACAATAAAAAGCGTAAATAACTCGTATTCCGCTTTTTGCACCTCGTCCTTTTAATGCTTTGCAGGCAAATTTTTTGATTTTGCAGATTTGGATTGCTTCCGTACAAAATCCTTGAATTGGAAAAATGCTTTGATTATTAATTCGTTTAAGATGATAAAGTTCAATGGCGTCGCGTTTAACAGTTTCTAAATCTTCCTTAAGTGTTCCATATCTTTTGAGGAGGCGTTTGAGATCTTTATGAAAAAGGTTTATTGCACTATATTTAATTTTCGTCGGTATTGTCATATTCTCGTACTGATGTTTCGGGAGTACGATAAAACACCGACTCAAAGTCAAGCGGTTTGCCGTTTTCTGCGCTAATCCACGGAACATCTTTATGCGATAAATCCGTTAATTGACTTGCTGTTAAATCGGAAAGTCTTTGTAATTCCCAGTCAATATGTTCTTGTTCCTTACCGTTCAAAACACTTAAGTCCACTCCAGTTTCTGGATTTACTAAATATTTAATCTGTGGGTATTGATAAAATTTACTTTTAATAATTTCTACATCGCCTGTTTTTATCATATCTTTGATAAGATTTTCAAACAAAAGTGGCGTTGGTCCATGATGATTTTTTAAATACACTAGCCCCATCAATTGATCTTCATATTTTTCGTAGTAGTCAAAATCTATAAAATAGAGCAACTTATACAAAACTGTCATGCCAACATTTGGTTTACCACCAACTTTTTTTAAAATATAAAGTAAAATCTGCCGAAACTTATCTACTTTTTCTTGTGGCACGCTAATTCTAATTTCATTTTTTTTGCTTTGTGCCTGTTTTTTCTTTCTTTTTACCTTCATAATCGTTTTTATCCCTTTTTTCCCCTGTAAAAAATTTTCGAAAGTAATATCAAAAATTTCTGCAAGCTTTTGGGCTTCCGTAATAGTTAAATCACGTTCGCCTTGTTCAATTTGAGTATAGGTTGGCCGAGACATTCTAAGTTCTCTAGCCATATATTCCTGTGAAAAATTGTTTTCTTCACGTAACGCTTTAATTTTCTTAAATAGATCTTTAACCATATATACCAATTATATACTCTGTAAAGAATTCTTGTCAAGTGAATAAGTAAGGATACTTGACATTGGGAACATTCAATAAAAATACCCTGCAATACTATGGGGTATTTTTGTTTGACAGACATTTACTGATATTATAAAATAGAACTATATGACAATATCTCCAGAACAATTTGATAAATTAGCCACCAAAGAAGATTTAAAAGATTTTGTGACTAAAGACCATTTAGATAATAAAATTGACGAAGTCTTAAACGCAGTTGATGATATAGCCAAGAAATAAATAACCGCATATCGCGGTTATTTTACATGGCAGGCGCGGAGGGACTCGAACCCCCAGGACCCGCTTTGGAGGCGGGACGTTTAACCAATTAACGGACGCGCCCGTATTACTTTCCCGTAAGCTTAGTTTCCTTATGTAATGTATGTTTTTTGCACCATTTGCAAAACTTCTTCAGTTCTAGTTTGTCTTGAGTATTTTTTTTGTTTTTTCGTGAGTAATAGTTAAATTTTTTACACTCACTGCATTGGAATCTAATTAATGAATCTTGTGACATATTTTTTCTTTCTTATTTACAAGAGCCCACGCGCAGATTTGAACTGCGGACCTCGTCATTACCAATGACGCGCTCTAACCAACTGAGCTACATGGGCTTAAGGGTGGGCGGTGCAGGACTCGAACCTGCGAAGTCCGAAGACGCGAGATTTACAGTCTCGAGCAATTGCCGCTATGCGAACCGCCCCCTGGAGCCAGTGAGAGGATTCGAACCCCTGACCAACGCTTTACAAAAGCGCCGCTCTACCCCTGAGCTACACTGGCCAGCTATTTAACATTCATTTTTTTAATTTCCTTTATGATTTCTCTAACCCCTCTATCCTTACAACCAAGTTTGACAGCTGTTTCTAAGGAAGCTTTAGCATCAGAGTAGTTATGTTGTCTCCAATAGAGAAAACCAAGAAATTTGTAAGCAGTAATATTCTTAGGATCTTCAACAATTAGATCTATCCATTTCTGTTCTTCTTTGATTGGTTTTTTTAATTCAGCAATTGGTAAATCGTCATCATCAATCATATCTAGGATCTCTTCCGGTTCAGCTTTTTCTTCCTTATTTATCCTCACAGAAACTGATCCCTCTGTTTTTTCTTGAGTTGATTCCTTAGCTTTACGACGCTTCATCTCTCTCTGTCTAATCCATTCCTTTGATTTTTGAGTCATTATCTGAGATCGGTTTCCTAAAAAGTTGATGCATTTACTAAGAAAATTTTCTATTTTCAAGAATATAATTTTAATCCGACGTAAAAACTTTTCTGAAGCAATAATAACATTAAGCCAACGATGCTTAAAGTCTATTTCTTTTAATCTCTGAAAAATTCCATTTTTCCTATTAAGAATAACCATCTCTTCATCTGATAAACGGGCTAAAACTGGAATTTTACGATAGACAATGACTCCTAAACCAACCAAACTAGTAGCTATCAGAGAGAAAAAAATTAAATTAAATGTAGACATACTCCTAAATTACTAATCGAACAAACTTACCTATTTTAATATTCTCACCCAGTTTGCCAATTAATTCTTTAACTAAATCATCAATTGTTTTCTTTTCGTCTTTGATAAAAGGTTGAGCCAAAAATTCTTTATTATCCTGAGGATTCATAGCAGCAATATGCATAGCTAAATCATGAGCCAAGGCTTTGAATTCTTCGTTTCGAGCTACAAAGTCTGTTTCGCAATTTAATTCTAGAATAACTCCCACTTTTCCATTGTTATGAAGATACGGTTCAATTAATCCCTGTTTGGTTTCTCGTTCTGATTTTTTAAGAGCTTTTTCTGCTCCTTTTTTAATCAAAATCTTTTGAGCTTTTTCAATATCTCCATCTGTTTCTTCTAAAGCTTTTTTACACTCCATAATTGAGAAACCTGTTTTTTGACGAAATTTTTTAATTTGTTCCGCTCTAATCATATTACTTATTATTATTTTAATACTTTAACGATTGTTCCTAAAATCAACTTCAAAGAAGAAATTGCATCATCATTAACTGGGATTGGATAATCAACGTCGGTTGGATCAGCATTAGTATCACATAAGCCAACTACCGGAATCCCTTTTGCCTTTGCTTCTTTGATAGCTAACTTCTCTTTATAAGCATCGATTACCAAAAGAACTTCAGGTAGCTTAGTTATTTCTTTAATCCCACCGAACTGTCGATTTAGCTTTTCAATTTCAATATTGAAATCATGCTGTTCTTTTTTTGTATATTTCTTTAACTCGCCTTCCTTCTGCTTTTTCTCTAAATCACGAGTGTGTTCTAGTCGTTTGGAAATAACCTCGAAGTTAGTTAGAGTTCCACCAATCCATCTTTCATTGATGTAAGGCATTTTAGTTTCTTGAGCTGACTCTTGGGTGATTTCTTTGGCCGCTACCTTAGTCCCAACGAAAATGACAGTCCCCTTTTTTTCTTTTATTTCATGAAGAAATTCTAAGGCCTTTCTCAACTTTTTCTCTGTCTTTTCTAGATCAAGGATATGGACATTATTTCGAGTTGTAAAGATATATGGCTCCATTTTGGCATGCCATTTTGATGTTCGATGTCCAAAATGAACCCCAGCCTTTAACATTTCCTCTAAGCTAGGGATTATTTTATCTAAATCAATTTTTTTTATTATTTTTTTCTTTTTCTCAATCTTTTCTTTAATCATAGAATATATATTATATTATATTGCAAAATAAGGCAAGAGGTGTTATGATAAAATAAATGAAAAAAGATATTCACCTCCCGATTTCTTCTAAACTGAAAGTTTAGTAAAGAAATCGAGGACCCGCCTCTGGCGGGCCAGTATTCTGTAAAATTATAAACTTATGAAGAAAAACATACATCCTAAGTATTTCAAAAAAGCCAAAACTCATTGTGCCTGCGGGGCCGATTTTAAAATTGGCTCAGTCAGAGAAGATACTGAAGTAGAAATCTGTTCTCAGTGTCATCCCTTCTATACAGGCAAAGAAAAAATTATTGAAACTGGTCAGGTAGAGAAATTTAGAACTAGATTGTCTAAGGTAAAAACTTCTAAATCTAAAAAATGAGTAAAGCTCTTATTGTAGAAATAAGAGCTGGGGCTGGCGGAGATGAAGCAGCTTTATTTGTTGCTGATCTTTTTAGAATGTATTCTCGTTTTGCTGAAAAACAAGATTGGAAAACTACCCTTGTTGATAGTCATTCAATCGGCATTGGTGGGTATAAAGAAATTATTCTTGAGATTAAAGGCGACGGAGCTTACGAAAGCTTTAAATATGAAGGTGGCGTTCATAGGGTTCAACGTATTCCGACAACTGAAAAATCTGGTCGGATTCATACCTCTACTGTTTCAGTAGCTGTTATGCCAGTAGCCACTGAAACAGAAATAAAAATAGATCCTAAAGAGATTAGAATCGATGTTTTAAGAGCTTCTGGCCCAGGTGGCCAACATGTTAATAAGACTGAATCAGCTGTTCGAATTACTCACTTAGCTACTGGAATAATGGTAACTTGCCAAGAAGAAAGACATCAAATACAAAATAGAGAACGAGCCATGGAAGTGATGAGAACTCGCCTTTTAGCTAGAAAGAGAAAAGAAGAATTAGTCTTAAGAGGCGATGAACGAAGAGAGCAAATTGGAACGGCTGATCGTTCTGAAAAAATTCGAACTTATAATTATCCTCAAAATAGGGTTACTGATCATCGGATTAAAAAATCTTGGCATAATTTAGAAAAAATTCTTGATGGTGATTTAAAAACAATGATTAAAGCTTTTAACAAATTAAAAAAGTAAAAATATGAAAAAACGTATTTTTAGTGGGATTCAACCAACTGGCTCTATCCATATTGGCAACTATTTAGGTGCTATTAAAAACTGGGTTCAACTTCAAAATGAATACGATTCAATTTTTTGCATTGTTGATTTGCATGCTCTGACTAATCCTCAGGTCGCTCAAAAAATGCAAGAAAAAATTTTAGATCTAGCTGCTACTTATCTATCTGCTGGCCTTGATCCTAAAAAATGTATTCTTTTTGTTCAATCGCATCTTCCTGAACATACTGAACTAACCTGGCTTTTGAATACAATTACTCCTATTGCTGAATTAGAAAGAATGACTCAATTCAAAGAGAAAGCCCAGCAATTTAGAGAAAGTATCAATATGGGACTTTTTGATTATCCCGTTCTCATGGCGGCTGATATTCTTCTTTATCAAACAGACGCAGTCCCAGTCGGACAAGATCAAAAACAGCATGTTGAGCTAGCTAGAGCAATTGCCCGTAAATTTAATCATCAATTCGGAGAAACTTTTAATCTTCCTGAAGCTTTAATTTACAAAAGTGGTGCTAAAATAATGTCTTTATCTGACCCAAGTAAAAAAATGTCTAAAAGCATGCCCCAGGGTTGTCTTTTCATGGCTGATTCGCCTGAGGCAATTAAAGATAAAATTCGAAGTGCGGTGACAGACTCTGGTTCAGAGATTAAATATGATCCTAAAAAACCAGCTATTGTTAATTTAATGACTATTTATTCTCTCTTCTCTAATCTTTCTCTTAATCAAATAAAAGAAAAATACAAAGCAAAAGGTTATGCTGATTTCAAAAAAGAATTAGCTGATCTAGTTATTAAGGGATTAGAACTATTCCAAGAAAAGAAAAAAGCCCTAGACAAGAAGCCTGACTTTGTTAAGAAGGTTTTAGCCGATGGAGCTAAAAGAGCTCATAAGATCGCTCAGAAAAATTTACTTGAGGCTAAGAAAAAAATGGGTCTAGTGTAATGCGAAGATGAGGTCGGATGAAGATGAGGTCGGACCTCTACTGAGGTCCGACCTCTGCGGAATATAGTTGCTTCAGAATTAAGGTCGGACCTTGTTTTGCCGGACCTCCCCGCCTTGCCGGCGAGGCAGGTGCTGAGGTACGGACAAAACAATGTACGACCTTATTAATACAGACCTTATCTTTTACTTCCCTTCAAAATGTTTTAGTAAAAACTTGGCTAATAATTCCCCGCCTAATTCATCTGGTTTGTGATCAATGGAATACTCAGCCTCAACTCTGCTTGGATCAACGGTCACTCCTTTACCTATTTGGAGCATTTCTGCATCGTTATAGTTATTACCTGTAGTCATAATCTGTTTGGGGTTAATATTCATAGCTTTTGATAAAACTTCGATTGCCTTTCCCTTGGATATTAATTTACTCCCAATATCATAGCCTTCGTTGGTCCAGAGACAATAAAGATCATCTCCAGCTACTTCTTTAACTAAATTAGGAATTTCTTCCATTTCTTCGCAATGAACTGTTAAAATAAATAACTTTGGTTCAAATCCTCTAATTCTTTGATCAGTTTTCTTTAATTGACTGATCTTTTCTCTTAAATCTCTCAATTGATTAAAATACTCATCTGGATATTCTGGATGGGTTATTTTATTATTGACCCAAGTAATATTTCCATTTTCTGCCTGTAAAATTGTCTGCTTATCAAAAATCTGATTAACTAAAGTTTTTAAATATAAAATATTACGACCTGAAGAAAAGTTTAAACGAATATACTTTTCCAACTTATTCAAATCCTCAATAAACTCATTAGAGAGTTTTTTTGATTCCATATACAAATCAATACTATCTTCGTCTATGGTCTCTTTAATAATCGTTCCAACTGGAGCAATAACGCCATCAATATCAAAAGTGATGACCTTAATCGCATCTAACTCCTCTTTAGTTATTTCTTTAATATCCTTCATGAATTTATTCTACTTTAAACTTATTTTCGTAAATTTCCTCCAATATTTCTAAGGATGCTTGGACTGAAGGATTCTTGGTATTTTTTAATATCAATCTATCCCCGTATTCTTTATCTAAAAAACCTAAAAATTCATCACCCCAAGATGGTGTAAATGTTATCACTCCCTCAAAATCAATAATAACATCTTCATCTTTCTTAACGTCTTTCAAAGAAGACTTAAAAGCAGCCAATGCTTCTTTACCGAATTGCCGACTATTTAAAGTTGTCCCAAATTTTTTTAGATATACGATCATATTGTTAAAATTTAATTAAAGCTAAACATCCTTGTAAATAAATATTAGATTTTCTAATATTTAAATCAATTTTACTTTTATCAATTTTAAGTTTAGCATCACCGGTTTGAAAAATCAAACTAATGTCATTATCAGCAACAACGTTTCTGACAAATTTTAATCCATTTCCGCGATATTCTGGAGCACGCCCAGATACTATCTCATTAAAAGCAACATCTAACGCTTTTTGATGGTCTAAGAGATCTGGCTTAACCCTTTTTAAAGTTTTTAATATACCTTGACCTCTATCTGCTAAAACTATCTTTTTTTTATGTAAATCGTAAGCAAAGAATATACCTGGGACATCAGACCAATTGCCTAAATTATGATCAAATGAATTATTACCAATCTCACCAGTAACAGCAGTAATTAAAGGATATATTTCTTTAAGTTTTTTAACTCTGCTTAAATCCGTTTCTAATTTTGACAAACGAGCCTGAAAAATAGAAATATCTTTGCAATAAAAAAGAGATGATATTTCGCTTGGAGATTTATTAACAGCCCATTTTTTAGCCAAACTAAATAAATCTCTTATATTATCTTTAATAAATTCTTCTATAATGCTTTCTTTATAATAACGATGCCCTGTTTTTTTTCTACGAATAGACGATAATTTACTAGTTTCGTCCCATCGACGTAAAGTTTGAATAGAAACACCAATTATCTTAGCAGCTTGAGATATTGTTAATAACTTTGATTTCATACATATTAAGTGTATAATCTATACAAATTATTGTCAAATCTATACATATTGACTTATCCACAACTCTAAAAAACAAAAACGGCTTGATTAAACCGTCTTTAGACCATGGCTCCGCATGCTGAACGACGTCAGAACCTATTTATTGATGAAACAAACGCAATCTGCAATTTAAGAATAAGAAAAGCCGCCCTACGCGTAGTAGAACGGCTTGTTAATTTTTATTATTAGAAAGTCAGTTAAGGTTTAGTATATTCCCCCTCGGGCCAAACCTGTGACTGCCAAAATTTATAGGCCTGAAAAGAAGAATCCTGAGTGAGAAGATGAGCTCTGTAAAGAATATAGGCAATTAATTTCGCTGCAGGACTCCTAATAGATATTCCACCAGAAAACTTAAGCTCTGCCGTGACCTCTTCTTTGAGTAAATTCCCTCTGCCATATGTCCAGGCACCAGTTTCTGTAGACCGACCAATAATCCTCAAGGCATAATCAGGCTCAAAGACGTTATCGGGTTTACCCTCAGGAATCTTTTCCCATAAAACAAACTCCGTTCTCGGCAAGGTATATTCATTTACCTGTAAACCAATAGCACCTTGAAATCCGGTATTTTGATGATCAGGTTTCAACTCAATAAGGGTATACTTTCCACCCCTGGTATAAATCTCCCTCGGGTCACTCATCCCCAAAGCTTGAGAAATTTCCCTGAATAGAATTACTGGGACATGAATAACTCTTAATTCGTGATCATTCTCTTCTTCGAGTTTGCCTCCCGGTTTCTTCTTTGACTCAACGCCCTTTATGCTTTTTATGGGTAGCATGTTATTGTCCATCTATTCCTCCTTTCTATCCACCTCAAAAAGCGTTCGGTAAAATTAAATTAACGGATTTGGTCTCAATGATCTTTTTGACAACATCATCAATGCCGATGCCGAGACGGAAAGCTTTGGTAGCTACACCCCTTAAAACGCAGACAGCTGTTGAGTTTCCAGTGATAGAAGATACATCCTGTACCCAGTCGTCCAATTCGTCGATTTCTTCAGGAGGTAATTCAGTCTTAATGGCAAAGTATATCTTCTCTGCTTTGCCCCTGTTTTCCGCTACCGCCTCCTCAATGCAAATCCTGCACGCTGTGGTCTCATCGTCAGAAAATCCTAAGTGAGGCATTTGATGTTTCTTGCAGTAAGCGGATGAGACCAAAACACAACCATGACAGACAATTTTGTTCAAACTTCCATCCAGCTTTCTGGCCGGCAATGACACAAATGTATCGGAATCGCCCCCACATTTTTCGCATTTCATAATACACCTCCCATTTTTTAGAATATGTTTTGCTTATATTAAAACTAATCTCGTTGACAAATAACTGATGTAAAAATACCACTTTAATTTATTTTTGTCAAAGTGTTGCACTTACTTATTGAACTCAATCTCCTTACTATACCCTATTATACTTTATTTGGCTCCGAGCGTGGAACAAAGTTAGAACTTGGTATTTTGATAAGTTTCCTAATCTTGAATACAATAAAATACTATTGACTCTTAACTAACTCGCTTAATTAATTTAGTCTTTCCTAAAACAATCCACATTATAAATAAAGCTATTAAAAATGTGATTGAATAGTAAATGCCTTTTTGAAATGATAACCCACCAAAATAAAAAACTAAAAAGACAGAAGGAATATTGCCGAGCAATGTTGAAAAGAAAAATTTTACAAAGCTGGTTTTGGTAAATCCTGCCGCATAACTGATATAATCAAATAACACATTAGTTGGCAATCTAATAGCCACTAGTGTCCAAAATTTTTGGTTTTCAGAAAGTTTATTTTCCCACTCTTCTATTTTTTGTAAAGAAGAAATACGCCTTACTATCGGCTCTCTAAATCTTCTGGCAATAGAAAAAGCAATCATTGCTCCTAACATAATACCAATTTCTGCGTAAATAAATCCCCAAAACCATCCAAAAGTAATAATTCCAGGTAAATCAATCAAAATTCCAGGAATTGGTGGAATGATAATAGCTAATGACCTAACAATGATAAAGATAATTGGAGCTAATATAGGATAATTTGAAAATAGACTAAATAAAATTTCTTGCATAATTTATTTTATTCTATCACCAAAAAGTTCTAACGTCCACGCCCCCTATTAAAAATAACCGCATAAATAAACGGTTACTTTTATACTTTACTATACTCTACTATGTATTATTATACCCTTCAGTGCTCCGCGGGTAGGATTCGAACCTCATATAAAGTTCTTAACCAAAAACTAGAAAGTCGGGTTTGAAGATTAAGAGTAAACCTAAAATAGTAATCAGAAGACCACCGATTAACATACTCCATTTAGTATACTGATCAGTAAAGCCGATTTTACTTAAAGTCACCAAGGCAATAAAGAAAATAATCATATCATCGAGCATAAAGATAGCTGTGTAGAGCAAAAGATAGAGATAATAATTTAAAGAGCTTAATTGGCTTAAAGATAAAATTCTAGTATAAATAGCTGGTAAACCAGCGGAACAGAAAAACTCAATCAGATTAACAGCTAGAGCTAAAACAATAACTCCAAGGATAGAGATAAATAGTACGGGGTTATTAACCACCCTCTCTGCTTGAGTTTGAATTCTGGTTTTAATTGTAGAACCATCCGGAGCTATCTCGCAAACTCCAGGCTTAAAAGTGATAAATTTCCTAAGTTGCCAAAGACCAAAAATAATTGCGGCTGAACCAATGATAATTCGGGTCAAAGAAACATAACTAATAGCTAAAAATAAATTAAGCCAAGCAGCTAAAAGCAAATAATAAATAATCCCAGAAACAAGAATAAAAGTGCCAGCAATCAACCAAATTCTCTTGCGTGACTGAACATTAATTAATAAAGCTAAAAGAAAAAGTAAAACCCACATGGCGCAAGGATTAAATCCATCTAAGGCCGCAACGACAACTGTTAAAGCTGGTAGGGATAATTTAGAAAGATTAATCTGACCGATAAAGGGGTATGGGATGACTTCATCTTCATGCTTTTCAGTCGGGCAAGTGCATGTCTGACAATCACATAACTCGCCTTGTTCGCCCTGACACTGGCAAAGTTTACATTCATCTATTACTTTATCCAAAGGATCAGAGCATTGATTATTTATACATTCTTGAATTGTTTTCTCAATTAAAGCACCTGTGGTTTGATCACCTAAATATCCTTTAATTACTTCTTGACCAATGAATATAACTGGAACTCTGACTATTTTTTCTTCTTCACAAGCCTCAAGAAATTCCAAAAATAATTCAGCGTTTCCTTTGTTGCCAAAAACCTCATAAGATATTATTTCCAATTGAGGATATTTCTCCTCCATTTGAGTTAAGAACTTTTCTGCTTTAGCGCAGTGAAGACAACCATCACCATAGAAAAAATAGAGCTTAACTTTATCTTCTTGAGCTAAAGCAAAATTGGCCAGGGCAAAAAAAGAACCTAATATCAGTAAAAAAATGAAGATTTTTTTTAGCATAATTTTTATCTATGTCTAGAGGTCGGACCTCTCCTGAGGTCGGACCTCTCCTGAGGTCCGACCTCATCTTTGTAAAATAATTATTTTTTTCATTCTATTATTCCTCCACCTAAACAAATATCACCCTTGTAAAAGACAGTCCATTGACCAGGAGTAATTGTTTTTTGTGATTTTTCAAAAACTAATTTTAATTTTTTATTTTTAAGTCCACCAGTAGGTGGATATATTTTAGCTAAAGCTGGTTTCTGATGATAACGAGTTTTAGCTTCTACTTTAATCATCTTTTGGGGAATTTGGCCAGAAATAAAGTGATAATCTGTAACAATTACTTCCTTACTAAATAAGGCTGGATCGTTTTCATTATTAGTGACAATAAGATGATTTTTATCTTTATCTAATCTAATCACCCACCAAGGGCCATTGGCTATAGCAATTCCTTTTCTCTGACCAATAGTATAAAAATGAAGCCCTTGATGCTCGCCTAAAATATTATTATATTTGTCTATTATCTTGCCTGGTTCAAATCCAATTTCTTCTTCTAAATAAGATAAAATTGATTGCTGGGCTACAAAACATAAATCCTGACTTTGTCTTATTTTAGTAAAAAATTCAAACCCTTCTTTTTGAGCTATTTTGTAAACTTGATCTTTAAGATAATCACCTAAGGGAAAAATCATTTTACTTAATCGCTTTTGATTTAAGAGACAAAGAAAATAGCTTTGATCTTTTCTATCATCTTTAGCTTTTAATAACTCGTATTTTTTTGTTTCCTGATTTTTTCTAACCCTGGCGTAATGACCGGTCGCCACATATTGAGCACCATGTTTTTTAGCAAAATCAAATAGCTTACTAAATTTAACTGCCTTATTACAAACTAAACAAGGATTAGGTGTTTTTTTATCCTTTAAAACCTTAAGAAAATATCCAATAACTTTATCTTTAAAATCAGCCTCGTGGTCTACAATATAATAAGGCACATCTAGGCGTTTACAAACCTCTCGGGCAATGTTAAAAGATGCTTCTGAACAGCAAATATTTTCTCGAAGAATATTCTTTTTATTTTCCCAAACCGCATATCTCAAAGAGAGACCAATTGGTTTGTATCCTTGTTTTTTTAATAATAATAAAGAAACAGACGAATCAACTCCGCCTGAAAGTCCAACCACAACTTTTTTATTATTACTTTTCATTATATTTCTTAAGAATTTGAAAATCTTTTTTTAAAATACTTTTCATATTAGCATTATAAGCCGCTACAGCTGGATGATATAGAGGAATAATTTTCATTGTTCCAAATTCAAAAACTTTTCCATGGATTTGGCTGATTCCTTTAACTTGATCACCTAGATCATATTTCTTTAAAATATAAGAAGTAGCATAATTACCTAAAGTCCCGACTATTTTAGGCTTAATAATTTTAATTTGTCTTTCTAAATAAGAAACGCAAGCTTCTATTTCTTCAGTTTGAGGATTACGATTATTAGGTGGACGACATTTTAGAATATTGCAAATATAGACATCTTCTCTTTTAATCTCAATGGAATTTAAAAGCTCAGTTAAAATATTTCCTGATTGACCACAAAAAGGGATTCCCGTCTTATCTTCATTAGAACCTGGCGCTTCACCAATAAAAACTATTTTTGCCTGATGACTCCCCTGTCCAATAACTGGCAAAATTCTTGTTTTAAACAAATAACATTGCTGGCAATTGACCACTTCATTTCTTATCTTCTTAAGTTGCTCATCTACTTTAGCCATTGTATTATACTACTCTTTCCTCATAGCTTCAACTGGGTTTAGTCGAGCTGCTTTACGAGCTGGATAAAGTCCAAAGATGACACCGATAGCCATAGAAACAACAAAAGCAACAACAATCGCCAGCCAAGAGATAGTTAAAGGCCAAGCCAAACCCTGAGTTCGGGCCCCAAATCCAGCCAATAAAGAAAAGATTATCCCTAAAATGATACCAATTACTCCACCTAACCCCGTAATCACCAAACTCTCTATCAAAAACTGATAAAGAATAGATTTGCTATTAGCTCCCAAGGCCTTTCTCAACCCTATTTCCTTAGTTCGTTCACTAACTGAAACTAACATGATATTCATAATCCCGATTCCCCCAACTAATAAAGAAATAGCCGCTAAAAACCCTAATAATAGATTAAGAATAACACTGATTTCATTAACTTGATCTAAAATTTCCTTCATCGTTGTAATTTGGAAATCATCTTTAGTCGGATCTTTAATATTATGATTCCGACGTAATAATCTAGAGATATCATCAATAGCTTGAGGGAAATAACTATCATCTTCAACTGTCAAAATGATTTCCGATAAATAATCTATCCCTAAAATTTCTTTAAGAACTGTATTAAGAGGCAGATAGGCCCAATCATTAATATCAATACCTCCAAAAATAGCTCCGCCCTGTGGTTTAAAGACTCCAATTACTTTAAAATTCTGTCCCTTGATTTTAATTTTTTTATCTAAAGAATCCTCGTTTTTAAAAAGTTCATCTGCCAAACCACTACCCAAAACAACAACTTTAGCTAAACTTTCTTCCTCACTTTCATTAAAAAAACGACCCTGATCTAATTTAGCCGTTTTCATAATCAAAGGATAATCGGGACTACAACCATAAAGTAAAATCTGTTTTTCTTCACTTTTATAACTAGCCCATTCTTGACCAATGGCTTGACCACTAACTGCTCCAATATATGGGAATCTAGATTGATCTTGGATATCTTTAACATCACTACGTTTTAAAGTAGTTATTTTTATTCCTTGAACCATTGAAGTCAATGATCCAACTTGACCAACCCCAGGTATCTTGACAGCAATATCCAAAATATCAGAACCAAAAGCCTCAATTTCGTTAGTAACCAATCCCTTTAAACCCTGACCCAAGGAAAGGATAATAACAACAGCCGCCACTCCAATAACAATCCCAAGAATAGAAAAAACACTCCGTAATCTGTTGGCTTTTAAAGCAATTAAAGATTGTTTGATAATCGTAGCGAATTTCATATTATTCGTATCTCATTGCTTCGGTTGGACTCAATTTTGAAGCTCGATTGGCTGGCCAAAGACCAAAAACTAAACCAACACTAACAGCCATGAGAGTAGAAATAAAAATAGATAAAGGCGTGACAATAAACTGCCAATCATAATCAAAATAGTTAACTCCTATTGAAATTACCAAAGCAATTAAAACACCGATAACTATCCCAATCAAACCACCAATCAAAGTCATAGTTGCACTTTCAATTAAAAACTGGATTAAAATATCTTTTCTTTTAGCGCCCAATGCTTTACGCAAACCAATTTCTCTGGTTCTTTCATTAACAACCACAAACATAATATTCATAATCCCAATTCCCCCAACTAACAAAGAGATAGCTGCTACGACAGCTAAAAACATTTTTAAGGCCTGAGTCACGGTTCCTAAAATATCTAAAGCCTGATCAGTGCTTCTAATAGTAAAATCATCTTTAGCTGGATCTTGGATATGATGACGAAATCTAAGAGTGTTTTCGATCTGACTAATAACTAAACCAATATTCTCTTCTTTATCAACTTTAGCTCTGATAAAAGCCAAATGATCAACTCCAATCATCATTTTCTGAACTGTTTTAACCGGAATAAAAACCAGCTCATCTTGATTCTGAAACATGGCCGATCCTCTTTCCTCCATAACACCAATAACTTTAAAACTAACTTGTCCGACCTTGACCCTCTGGTCAATTGGATCACTCTTACCAAAAAGATCCTCTTTAACCTGACTCCCTAAAACAATAACCCGAGCCAAACTGCCAACTTCTTCTGATCTAAAAAAACGGCCAGACTCAACAGCCGCATCTTCAACATTAATATAGCTAGAACTAACTCCTGCATAATTATAATCTTCTGATTTATTTAAATAACTAATAGTCCCCCGTCCTTGACTATAGGCAGAAACGGCTGTAATGTGAGGTAATCCTTCTAAGGCAATAGCATCTTCGTACTTAAGAGTTGTTACTTCGATGCCAAATAAAGCAGATGGAGCACCCGATTCATCGGCTGCCCCCGGTAAGATTCCAACCAAATTACTGCCCATAGACCGAACTTGATTTAAAAGTAAATTCTGAGCGCTAGCTCCAACAGCCATAATTGAAATAACGGCCCCGACGCCGATAATAATACCTAGCATTGTCAAAAAAGATCGACTCTTCTGAAGAATCAAGTTTCCTAAACTTTCTTTAATGGTTTTAA
>Ga0180007_10000407_pt1 | contig 74250 bp, 74 predicted proteins | sample MM_PC_MetaG_FD_121122 | JGI IMG/M metagenome (GOLD analysis project Ga0180007, IMG submission 121122) | Groundwater microbial communities from the Aspo Hard Rock Laboratory (HRL) deep subsurface site, Sweden - MM_PC_MetaG | ecosystem: Environmental > Aquatic > Deep subsurface > Groundwater... | reverse complement strand
TCCTAAGCCGGCAAAGCCGGAGAGGTCGACCGACCTCGTCGGTAGACACCAGAAGACAGCATACAGAAGCCAGACTAACTAAAATTATGTAAGTACCAGCTGCCCTCTGCCCTCTGCCCTCTGCCCTCTGCCCTCTGCCCTCTGCCCTCTGCCCTCTGCCCTCTGTCCTCTGTCCTCTCGCTGTATAATAAATAAACTTTATTACACAAATTTATCTACGTTTTAGCGTAGATGTCTATGATAAAGAATCTAAAATTATCTTTTTCAAAACTATCTAAATCGTTGTAATGACTTTAAAAAAAGTTAGAGGATGATATAATAAAGGTATTGATGTCGAATGCTTATTATCACCACATAATTCTGGTCATTGTCACTATAGAATTGACATCGCAGGATTGTTCATGCAATGAGATGATGACATCAGGGGTTGTTAATCCATGAAAAAAAGTGTCTATATTGATTCAACGATTCTGAGCATACATTGCGACAATCGTTCAGAAATTGCTAATGAAACTGCTGTAACTATCCGCTGGTGGCGGGAAGAGCGGAATAATTTTTCATTGTTTATCTCGGAAGAAACGATAGCCGAAATAGTTGCCGGTAATTATCCTCGAAAAGATGAAGTTATTGCATTGGCAGAATCGATTACGGTTTTACCGCCCGAACCTCACATTACCGAAATCGCCTCGGTGTATCTTGCTTATAAACTAATGCCCGAACCTCTTAAAGGGGACGCGTTGCACCTTGCGTACGCTTCGTTTTATAAGATTGATTTTCTGCTGACCTGGAATTGTAATCATCTGGCGAACGCGAACAAACGCCAGCATATCCGGGTAGTAAATACCCGGTTGAATCTTTCGGTGCCGGAAATTATAACGCCGTTTGAACTGTTTACGGAGACTGACAAATGAGCCTACAAACTTTTATCGAAGAAAAAACATCTGTACAAAAACAAATAAATGAGCAGAGTATAAATAATCTCGATCGGTATGTTGAAATCATACACCAGTACGCGACAGAAAATAAAACCATTAATTTTCGATATTCAAGTCCAGAAATTATGGAAAATATGCAGCCTGCATCATCCGTGCCGGTAAAACCAGTTTTGACTGCTGGTTGAGTGGTAAGAAATAATTCGAAGCCGGGAAGAATCGCCCACGATCCTACAACCGGCGCCATAGTTGTTATGCCAACAATACTTCGCATAGGCCCATATCGATTTCATTTTTATTCAAACGACAAATATGAACCGCCGCATACATGTCAGTTCAGCAGATGATGAATGTACGCGCGGGCATGATGACATGACGTCAGGCACTGCCGCACCTTCCTTTCTCAATAGTTGCTGGTCACAGCCTGCGGCACCGGCAACCAGCTGGGTCAAACGTCCGCAAAAATTACCGGTTGCGTTTTCCTGCGAAACAGCCATTATTAATGCCCGAACGCGCGCACGACAAGCGCGCCATACACGCGTATGCTTAATTTAACTTTCTACAACCGTTTCTGCCCGTGTATCCGCCTCTGCAGGTTTGGCAGGCATGGATTTTTTCAGTACCGCTTCCTCAATAGATGCAAGAATAGCGGGATTATCTTTCAGGAAAAGGCGTACGTTTTCGATACCCTGTCCGATACGCTCGTCGTTATATGAGTACCAGGAGCCGGATTTCTCGATTACTCCGCAGGTAACGCCGATATCGAGAAACTCTGAAATCCGCGATACGCCCTCGCTGTAGTAAATGTCAAAAATTGCCTGTCTGAACGGCGGCGCCATTTTGTTTTTGACTACTTTTACTTTTACTTTTGAACCAATCATTTCTTCGCCTTTTTTAAGTGTTTCTATTTTGCGGATATCAAGCCGGATAGAAGAATAAAACTTAAGCGCATTACCGCCGGTAGTAGTTTCGGGGTTGCCGAAAAATACACCGATTTTCATGCGGAGCTGGTTGATGAACATTACGGTAGTATTTGTCCGGCTTACACTTCCGGTAATTTTCCGGAGTGCCTGGCTCATGAGGCGGGCCTGCAGCGCCATCTGGGCATCTCCCATATTGCCTTCGATTTCTGCTCTTGGTACGAGTGCAGCTACTGAATCGATAACGATAAGATCGAGTGTATGACTGGATATAAGTTCATCGACGATTTCAAGCGCCTGCTCGCCGTCGCTTGGCTGAGATACGTAGAGATTATCGATATCAACACCGATGTTTTTTGCGTAATTGATATCAAGCGCGTGTTCGGCGTCGATAAAGGCACATATTCCTCCCTTTTTTTGCGCTTCGGCGATAGCATGGAGCGAAAGAGTAGTTTTGCCTGAAGACTCAGGTCCGTATATTTCTACAATACGGCCGCGGGGATAACCGCCGATACCGAGCGCGAGATCGAGGCTGAGAGAGCCCGAAGGTATGGTTTCGACTTTTAGGCTGGTACGGTCGCCCATACGCATGAGCACGCCTTTACCGAACTCTTTTTCAAGAGTTTTGATGGTAGTTTCAAGAACTGCTTTTTTTTTTGTGTTGTCTGCGGTGTGATCGGCATTGCCGGTGTTTTCTTTTTTTGTTTCCATAAAATGTGATTCTCCGTTTAATAGATGTTAACGTTAATTAAAACGCTGGTGTGATACATTTACCTGCCGTTCTTTCATACGGCATAAGAGCCCGCTCAGAAACCTTATAACCGGTTTCCGGATGTGCTCATAATAAACTGTACACATATATATACCCGAAAATGGAAAATAACCGGAAAAGGAAATTTACATTTTTTCGGGGGCATGTATACCAAGCAGCGCGAGGCCGTCTGATAGTATATGCTGTACACAATCAAGGAACATCAGGTAATGTACGGTAATAGTATACGATTGTTCATGGACAAATTTTGTCTCATTATACATTTTATGAAATACACCTGCAAAAATGTACAGAAACGCAGGAAGATGATGTATTTCCATAGTACGGCAAATGTCGTCGAGTTCTTCCGGATAGCGCAGCATCTTTGCGCAAAGCGAATCTGCTGAAGGACTGCGGATAGTTTCATACAAAAATTCATTTTCATCTAAAGGAAAATTTTCAGCAGCTTTTGAAGGAAATAATTCGGATGCTTTATTCCGCACTGAACAAATACGGGCATATGCATACTGAATATAGTAGACGGGATTGTCCATTGATTGTTTTTTGGCAAGTTCAAGATCAAAATCAAGCGGAGAATTGGCGCTTCGGGCTGCAAGAAAATAGCGCAGCGCATCTGATCCGATTTCATCTGTCACTTCTTTAAGGGTTATCATCTCACCCGTGCGTTTTGACATTTTGACGGGTTCGCCGTTGCGGAACAGACTGACGAGCTGACCGATAATCAGTTTAAGCCTGGTGCGGCCTTGTGAGAGTAGTGCAACTGCAGCATTGAGCCGATGCACATACCCGTGATGATCTGCCCCGAACACATTGACTAACAGGTTGTACCCGCGCGATATTTTATCGTGGTGATAGGCAATATCAACAGCAAAATAAGTGTATGAGCCGTCAGATTTTACCAGGACCCTGTCTTTATCATCTCCGTATTTTGTTGAATTAAGCCATACTGCCCCGTCTTTTGTATACGCGGCCCCGCTATTAATAAGAATTCCGAGCATTTTTTTTACCGCACCAGAAGAATGAAGCGCACTCTCACGGAAAAACCGGTCAAATCCGGTTTGCATGTGCAGGAGCGTTTCTTTGTGGTCTTTTAAAAAATAATCTACAGGTTCATCATCGGTATTTTTCAGCGCATGCAAATAATTGCCATGGTAACCGTCCTCGGGAACAGGCAATTCTTTGCGAATTGCATTTACGGATTCGATTAGTTTTTCAATTTGATTCCCCGCATCGTTTACATAAAATTCACACTCGGTATTAAAACCTCTGCGGCGCAGCACGTGTGCAAGTACGGAACCAATTACTGCCCAGCGTCCATGTCCTATGTGCAGCGGACCGGTAGGATTTGCTGATACAAACTCCAGGAGGATTTTCTGATCTGCATTTTCTTCCGGTATGTGCGTGAAGAATGTCCTCGCCTGTATTTCACGCAGTACGGATTGAAAATATTTTCCGCTTACACGAAAGTTAATGTATCCTGGTTTTACCGCTTCTGCGCTTTCAAAGATTTCACCGTATACGGCATCCGCTCTGATCGCTTCAGCTGTTTCGGCAGCGATGGTGAGGGGGTTTTTCCGTAACATACGGGCAAGTTCCAGGGGCGCGGACACCGCGTAATGTCCGTATTGCTCGTCGGGATAATTTACTTTTATCTCTGCGGAAGATGGAAGTGAGCCGGTATTTTCCGGAAAAGCCTTTACTAAGGCCCGTGCGGTAATTTCAGCGGTGAGTTGTTTTATAGCATCCATCACATTATCATCTTTTTAAATTAACAAGCATGCCTTTGATTGCGGAAACCTTGTTTATTATTTTAAACCGTTCGCGTTCATTACGCTGCAGCAGATTCAGAAGGGATTCGAGCTCACGGTCAATCACATTCAGCACGGTGTATTCCATGTGTTCGATTGTTCCGGGTTTGCGGCGGCGTACAGTTTCAACTTCATATGCTTTTGAAACAGCGGAAGAAATAAACTTCGTTACGGCTTTTTTATACTCATCGAAATTCTGAATGGAAGGATTATTCGTAAGCCTTTCACCAAGCCTGTCAATTTCACTCATCTGCCGGCGGATTTCCTCCTGCGTAAAAGCGGTCTTACTGCTCTGCAGTATTTCTTCGAATAACGGAGCTTCAGTTGAATCGGACAGAATTCCGCCGGCGCCCCTGGACGTGGTTCTGCCTTTTCCGCCGCGTATATGCTGTGTATCAGTACCTGTTTTTACTCTGAACATATTTTTAATTTTTGTCCCTCGCGTGTTTACTTAATAAGCACACAATCACCTTCGAAAAGAACGCCTTCTTCCGCAGCAATTTTCCGGGTATACATATTTCCGTGTATTCTGCCGGTGTTTAGAAATTTTATGCTTTTTGCTGCGTAAATATTTCCTACAAGAAGCCCTCCGACAATTACTTCATCACTGTGAATATCAGAAAATACTTTTCCGGTAGAAGAAATATACACGCGGCCTTCAGTATATATCACGCCTTCAAAATTACCTTCGATCCGGAGATTGCCCTGCATGGCAATTTCTCCCCTGACGTGCGCGCCCGCGGCGATTATGTTATTTACTATCTGCATAACCACATCATACCATATTTATAAATCTGTGGTTATATAAGGCCATGGATCAACCGGTTCATTGTTAATGCGGACTTCAAAGTGAACGTGATAACCGGTCGCACGTCCTGATTTTCCGAGCAGTGCGATTTTTTGTCCGCGTTTTACCGTTTGTCCCTCACGAACCAGATTTCGCGCGGTGTGTCCATAGAGTGTTTTATAACCGAATTCATGATCAATTATTACAAGGTTGCCGTAACCGCTTTTTATTCCTGAGAATGATACTATGCCGTTTGCTGCCGCAATGATTGGCGTTCTTGGCGCGGCGGCAATATCGACTCCGGTGTGAAACGTCTGTCTTCCGACAAAGGGCGAATAACGCTGACCAAATCCGGATGTCTTATATCCGGCATGCCCTAAAATCGGCCATCTGCCGGGAATATGGTGCAGTACCGCTTCCCGGTTATTCAGAGTTTTTTTTACTTCAGTTAACAGTTGTACGGCCTTTTCTACCTCCTGCTGTAGTATGTATAATTCGGTTATTCCGGTAGGTACCGCAATACCGCCGTATTGATATTTCCTCTCGATTAGTGCTGCAGCTTTCCGCTGTGCGGCCGCAATTTCTTTCGGGTCATTTTCGCGATGTCCCAGTACTTTTAATATTTTATCAAGTTCTTCACGGTATTGGGCAAACATTTTTTTATTTTCAGAGATAATCGCTGTATACTGCAGGTAGGTACCGCGGTATTCATCGTCATGTTGACGCATCAGACCGAGGTCGCGGGCAAGTGATTGCTTTTTAGTTTGATAAAGATATAACGAAAATAGTAAAAGTACGCTCACCATAATAAAATATAAAACAATAAGATTTGAGACCTGAAAAGTAAATATTTTTTTTTCCGTGTGTGGAATAACCATTACGGTGAAATGTTCATCTTTCCCCCTGCGGATCATATTCCGTAACCGGTTTATCCGGTCTTTAATTGCGTCTCTGTACAGTTTTGCAGCCCTCCCTGCACGTACGGTTATTGCCTGTGATATATACTTTTTATCTCAGTAAATAAATCAATGTAAGATTAATGTTCCAGAAGATAGTTTTTAATTTTTTCTGCATTGTGCCGGATATATTCACGGAGTATACAAGCCATGCACCCGGCTGCTATGGTTCCGAGTATAAAAAGCATATACACTGTAACAGACACATGTTTTTTGCCGGTGTATATTGTTTCTTCAGTTTCATTGAAAAACTGATTTAAAGGATTATACACACGGTCCAGATACGCCAGGAACTGATTTTCAAGCGGTTTTGAATCGAGTTTTGCTTTTAAAACAGATTCTTTAATCATTTCTTCTGACGGCAGCGTAAAATCTTCTGCAAGACATAATGCGTCAAGCGGTGCCAACGCTTCAAGAATTTTTTCTGCTTTTGTGTGTCTGTCAGAGTAATCCTGCCAAAGCACTAAAAGTTCAGCCAGTTCAAGTTCAAGAGCCTGTAAGTAGCGGTTTACCCCTACATAATATTTTAATTGATTTGCATTAATAATTTCGGTTGACGGGAGAAGCCCCAGCGGAGGAAAAGAGCTGTCTTCTTTTCCTCGGCAGTATGTATCATAAAGAGGGCGGACGTTTGAAATTTCGTTATGCAGAAAACCAAAACGATATGACTTCTCTGACGGAAGACGCATCGTTAAACCGTAGGTAATAATTTCGCGTGTGATAAAATATTGCGCTGCGGCACGGTACCAGTTAAAAATTCGGCGGCGCGTGTCAGAATCGGGTAAAAGTCTGTAATCCGCAGTACCGCGTATCATTTTAGAATCATATTCAGCATTAAAAGTGACTCCTTTAATTTTTTTTGGCTCAAAACTGCGTTGTAAAGAAACCGTGGTCCTGTCCAGGATTGTATCCATTGCCGGCTCGGAAATGTCGAGCAATTTCATTGCAGGGACTATTTTAAAGGAGTGCGCAGAGGGAATTGATGCTTCTTTCGCCCGCAATTCCATCTTTGTAATGAGTATCGCGCTGATTAATAATCCCGCGCATGCGACCGCAAGAAAAGACTTTTTAAATCTGATAAGAACTGAAATAATGTAATTTATATCAAAATATTCCATGGGATACGCATTCCTGATAAGCGGATATACAAAATATTTTATTTTTCTGAGTTTTCGAAAATCCGTCAGCTCATGGTATCATGACTGGCAAGATACTGCCATAGCAGAGACAAACGCAAACTTTAAGTTTAAGGGGTATTTCTCGTTTTTTTCACTTGCGCCGTCGGGCAATGAACCGCTATTTTAATTTTCAAATAGTCAGTACCCGACGGAATCGTTCAAAAAACGAGAAATACCCCTTAAACCGTTTGCGTTTTCCTGCGAAACAGCATTTACTAATGGGGAAAAATCCTTATGGAAAATAACACTGCGCACACAATGAAAGGGATAATTCTTGCAGGCGGGGCAGGTACGCGGATGTATCCAATGACTTCCGCAGTGTGTAAGCAACTGCTCCCCGTATATGACAAACCCATGATCTATTATCCGCTGTCCGCGCTTATGCATGCGGGCATCCGTGATATACTCATTATTTCCACACCTTCTGATACACCTTTATTTACGAAGGTACTCGGGGACGGCTCATCCATCGGATGCAGAATTTCCTACGAAATCCAAAAAAAACCCGGAGGTCTTGCCGAAGCATTTATTATCGGCGCGTCTTTTACCGGGAATAGCCCTGTGTGTCTTGTGCTTGGTGATAACATCTTTTATGGTGATAATTTTCCCTCAACACTCCGCGCAATAGTAAAAAAAATTACTTCCGGCGCCACCCGCGCGATGCTGCTCACTTATCCGGTGCGCGATCCGGAACGTTATGGAATAGCCGAACTGGATAAAGAAGGCAGAATAGTATCGCTGGAAGAAAAACCCGCTACACCCAGGTCTAATCACGCCGTGGTCGGCATATATTTTTACAACTCAGATGTAGTACGCTATGCAAAAAAATTAAAACCTTCACCGAGAGGCGAAATTGAAATTACCGATTTAAATAAATGTTATTTAGCCGACGGCGGTTTATCCGCGGAAATGCTCGGGCGAGGTTTTGCGTGGCTTGATGCGGGAACACCTGCATCGCTTGTTGACGCGGCGCTTTTCATTAAGGCAATTGAAGAACGGCAGGGTTTTAAAATTGCCTGCATAGAAGAAATTGCAATGCGCATGCAGTTTGTTTCTCCTGAACATATGCGCAGCGTTATTAAAAATTCTCCACCTTCAGATTACCGGTCATATATCAATTCAATCATCAATGAAATTATTAAAAACTGATCCGAGTACTTCAACTGAAGTTTTTTCCCGCAGTATCCGTTCGCTAAAAAGCATACTGGTTACAGGCGGTGCAGGGTTTATCGGCAGCGCGTTTATACGTTTTTGTCTTACACACCCGCATTTTCAAGGAAAAATAATTAATCTCGATTTGCTTACCTATGCGGGAAATCCGGACAATCTGAATGAAATTAGAATCAGTGAAAATAACGACCGGTACTTTTTCCATAAAGGCGATATACTCGACACATCTTTGCTTCACCGTATATTTGAAGAATACGCAGTTGATACCGTAGTGCATTTTGCCGCTGAATCACATGTCGATCGTTCGATCATATCACCGGAAAATTTTATCAAAACAAATGTCAACGGTACATTTAATCTTCTTGAAACAGCAAGAGCATGCTGGAAAGATACCGGGGGAAAGCTGTTTCATCACATCTCCACCGATGAAGTTTTCGGATCGCTTGGTGAGACCGGTTCTTTCAACGAAACTACTCCCTATGCTCCGCGCAGCCCTTACTCTGCTTCAAAGGCTGCATCCGACCATCTCGTGAAAGCCTACGGGCATACCTACAATCTGCCGGTTACACTGAGCAACTGCTCCAACAATTACGGCCCGTATCAGTTTCCCGAAAAACTGATTCCTCTGCTTATCCTCAATATGAAAGAAAAAAAGAAACTGCCCATTTACGGTGACGGAAAGAATGTGCGGGACTGGCTTCACGTAAACGATCATGTGCGGGCAATCGGTAAAATTATTTCCACAGCGCCTGACGGCAGTGTATGGCTGGTCGGCGGAGACTCCCAGGCGGATAATCTGAGTATCGTACATCTTCTCTGTAAAATTTTCGCGATTGAAACAGGCGTTGAGCCGGAAGAACTTACATCCTTAATTCATTTTGTCAAAGACCGGCCCGGACATGATTTTCGATATGCTATCGATGCATGCCGGATTAAACGGGAGCTTGGATGGAAACCGCTTTATAATCTTGAAGAAGGTCTCGCTATGACCGTAAGATGGTATCTTTCTAATGTACAGTGGATAAAAAAAATCCAGAGCGGAGAGTACATGAACTGGATAAAAGATAATTATGCCGGAAGGTAAAGTACCAATTCTTTCCTCAAAAAGCGGGTATATTAATACCCAACAGATACTGTCCCCTCATGGCGGCTGCCTTACCGTGCTGGAAAATAACCTGGTACTGCCGTTTCATCTCGAGCGGGTCTATTGTATCAGCGGACTGAATGAACACACTCCCGAAAGGGGCAGGCATGCACATCATACATTATGGCAGATAATGACATCGGTATCCGGCTCGTGCGATGTAGTTCTGGATGACGGATGCACCGTGCAGACAATCCGCATACTCCCTGACGGCTGGAGTATATTACTTGGTCCGCTGCTCTGGCATTCCATGAAAAATTTTTCAAGAGAATGTGTGTTAATGGTCGGCGCATCTGATATTTACCGCGAAGAAGATTACATCCGCGATTATTCCGCATTCCTCGCTGCTGCTGGAAAAAATCGTAAATGATCTGAAAGGAATATAATAACATGATACTTTTTAATAACTTTAAAGCAATGCACCGCGGGTTGGAGAAAAAACTGCAATCTGCATCATTGCGGGTAATAAAAAGCGGCTGGTACGTACTCGGCCACGAAGCAGAACAATTCGAAAAAGAATTTGCCTCTTTCCTGGATGTGCCGTATTGCGTCGGGGTCGCGTCAGGAACTGATGCAATCACACTCGCGCTGCTTGCGAATGGTATTCTTCCCGGCGATGAAGTTATTACCACGGATGTAAGTGCGTTTCCGACTATAACCGCAATCATCCGCGCGGGAGCGGTGCCTGTACCGGCTGATATTCTTTCAGAGAATGGTCTCATTAACATTGCTGAGGCTGAAAAAAAGATTTCACGAAAAACAAAGGCAATAGTACCTGTTCACTTATACGGACAAAGCTGTGCTATAGATGAAATTAAAAAATTATGCGTACGCCGCAATCTGAAACTTATTGAAGATTGCGCGCAATCTTCCGGAACATTATGGCACGGAAAACACACCGGGACATTCGGGCATGCCGGCGCGTTTTCTTTTTATCCAACAAAAAATCTTGGATGTATCGGCGACGGCGGGGCAATATGCACAAAAGAAAAAAAAATTTACGAAAAACTGCTGCTGCTGAGAAATTACGGGCAGCGCATCCGGTATTACCATGACGAGCCGGGTTTTAACTCACGTCTTGATGAAATACAGGCTGCGTTTTTACGTGTCAAACTTCCGTATCTTGGTAAATGGATCACACAACGCCGGGCTCTTGCGGACATATATATAAAAAATCTTCCCGCGCATTGCCTTCTGAAAGAACCAAATGGCGGGAAAAATTCTTATCATTTATTTGTGATCAAGAGCAGGAACAGGGACAAACTTGCAGAACATCTCAGGAACAACGGGATTCAGAGTTTAATTCATTATCCTGTGCCGCTGCACCGTCAGAAGGCTTTCTGCGGAAAAGCATCAGGCAGTTTTTATCAGGCAGAACAATTCACTGACACAATAGTAAGTCTGCCGCTCTATCCCGGGCTTTCTGAGAGCAGTGTAAAAAAAATATGCCGTGTAACAGCTGAATTTGAAAATAAAATATTCAGAACCTGATAGACCTGCGTATTCCGAATGTAAATTCACCGCTGTTATTAGGGGATGAAAAATCATCCATTATAAATTTTGTTTCAAGGTTGAACAAACCGAAATCATAGTCCAGTCCTATTGTGCCGCCGACAGTGTTTGTGTCAGTTCCCATATTTCCAAGATTCAGGTCACTTTGGAAAAATATGAAGTTGCCGAAATATTTGCCGAAACTGAATGTAGTGTTAAATCCTTCGTACGCGTAACCGAGAGGGTTGTTGAACTGAGAATTAACAATTGACATTAAGTCTGTATCAATCCTGAATAAATCGAGATTTAACCGGCGCTGAATACGTCTTTCAAAAGGCCGAATGAGCATAGTGTTCGCAAGAATACGTGACGATGCAGAAATAGCCTGCTCTGAGTCCGTCCGTTCTTTGGGGCGTTCAATATTCTGAGAAAAACCGAGCAGCTCTTTTATTGATTCCTGAGATCGCGGAGGTGACGCGCTGTAGGTCATTCCTTCCTCGGCAAAAAGCCGGGACTGCTTGTTTATGTATACAGTGATATTTTCGTTAATTTCCGGATCGCGTACTTTAGCCGATGCTTCCAGGTTTACAATAGGGTCAATAGTGAATTCATCTGCGGGGAACGATGCGTGCACACGCGAAAGACGGAAATCGATCCCTGCATGCGTGTACGTGCCTTTTTCAGACTCTACTGTTCCTGAAAGATAAAAATCATTATTGTATACGGTGCCGTAGAATCTTATGCGAGAGGACGGAGTAATGAAACATTCGATAATCGGATAGGAGAAACGTGTTTTCTCTCCTACGCTGATATCGACATCCCAATTGGCACGGTAAAAAAAGAATCTCCGTTTTTGTTCCATGGTCATCTCCTCGCCTGTCGTCACCGCCGCGAAAGTGAGGTTGTTGTTTATAATTTTGGCCCTGCCGGTAATTTCAGGATAAAAGTCAGAACCTTTAACCTGTATATCCACATCAGAAAGATTGCCGTCAATAGTGAGCGCATCTGCAGTAAATTTTACGGGAGCGCCTTTTTCGCCTGAAGTACGGATGGTCAGATCATATTCTTCTATTGTGGTGAGTTCACCGGCATTTATGGAGCCGCCGAGAAAGACCCGGCAGCCCTTATAATCGATAATCCCCGCGTCAGGTTCAGGCCCTATCGCGGTAAATACATTGTTCTCAACTTTTACGGTAATGTCATAATCCTCGGATATTTCATCCATGCCGTCAAACCGGATTTTTCCGGATGAGCGGAACTGTCCATTTACGATTATTCCTTTTTTTTGTGCGGTAATGATCAGAAACAGGTTTATATTTTCGTATTCGGTTCCGCCGTACGCATAGTCAAATGTCTGACTTCGCCCGGTATCTTCCATGATGATAACATTGAGCAGATTAATATATTTAAATTTAAATTTATCTGAGGTAAGAATAATATCTGAACTGGTGTTACCGGATTTTCCTTTAATAACCGCATACGCGGACTGGTTATACATATAACGCAAATCAATTTTTTTATTGTCTGGGGTTGTGTGAACCGTACCGGTTAGCCCATTGCCGGTAGGAGAAGAAAAGACTAATGTGTTATTAGTAAAATTTATTATTGTATTAAATGGATCACATTTTTTTCCATCGGCAACAACTTCGGCGATTGAAAAGACTGCATTTTTCGAATCAAAATCTATTTCAGCATCCGCAGCACCGGTAAGACTCCATAGGAGCTGAAAATCATTCAACTGAGCTTTTAACGACATTTTATTGTTTGCAAAAACGGCATTTTTAACCTGAACAAAGTGTTTTCTTTTTTTGTCAATATCCTGGAAGAGTTTAAATTCTTTTAACTCCCATGACTGTTTGTATTTAAATAGTTCTCCATAGAACTGATATGAGATGCTGTTAAATCTGAAATCGTTAATAAATAGTTTCGCGTTTAAGTTTGGATCAAAAACATTTCCGGAGACAGAAACATATGCCCGCATCGTACCGACGAGATATTTGGTATAGGGGAAAGGCAGCTTATCCACCTGGAAATTATCAGCAAATGCCGCTGCCCGTACATTATGCCCGGCCAGGCTGCCCTGGATTGAGAGTTTTTCGTCGCCCCGAAGTCCCAGGAGATTTACATTGTAGATTATTTCCGGATGCAGTAAAATTTCCCCATTGCCGTTGAGGATGTTTTCACCGTCGGAATATTTGATGCTGTTGAGCAGTATTGACTTTTCGTCCCACTCCGATCTGATAGTAAGGTAGCTTTTTTTTTCAGGTTCTGTAAAATCATAAATATGCACAGTTCCTTTACCTGTAAATTGCGGATCAGTAACACCCTCTGCGTTGATATCGGCCTTTGTTCCGTTTCTGTTAATTCTAAGCGCGGATACCGCTAATTTCCAATCATTTTTTTTGAAACAAAATAATTAAAATTCAAACCCGAAAAATACACACAAGGATTGAGCTGAAGTGCATACTGTGAATTCCTGTTCAGCATACTACCGGTAATTCGGGATTGTGTACCATCATGTGTCACACTCAGACTAATCGCATTTTTAGTTTTATGCATATCGATTGTCCCGTGCATTTTAGTTGTGTCGTTATAAAACGACGGCCGTAAATCACGTATAGTAATTATGTTACTCAATTTACTTCCGGAAAACCCAAGTACTTTTGAATTATTTATTGAATTGACCAGTGAGAGTTTGTTTATTTGTAAATTATTGAAATTATCGTCAGCCTGCAGCGTCCCCGATAAGGTGTACTGTTTCATAACCGGAAGATTCAGAATGCCTGCAATAACACCGGTGTAGAAGTTCCTGAACTGCATGGTCAATGCATGGATAGAGATTTTTTCTGTATCTATCAATGCGCGTAAAGAAAATTGCGAAGAATATTCAGGAAGAGTTTCAGCCTGCAGATACGTTTCGTTTTTTTTTATTATACTCATGCCGTATATACTGCTGCTGTCCGCTCCTGAAAGAATCCGGAGCTCAGCGCCGTTTCTGACGTTTTGCAGTGTTACGAAAAAATTGTTTTTATTTTCGTCTACGATAATGTCTTTGATACGCAATTGTATCTGCGGAAATACAAACTTTTCATTTTTTGCCGCATGCAGTACCGCAGATAAATTTTTTTTTTTAAGTGCCGCTTGCAATATATATTCGTTGTGAGTAATTTGCGCACGAATGTCAATACGTTCTTTCTGTGCGGAATGCGCAACCTCCGCTTTTAGATTTATTCTTGACCGGTTTTCCTTATTTTTTTTATAAATAAGCGAAGTGTGTACTGTTGCAGAATCGGCAAGTAAGGACAATCCTGTTTTTTCTGCGTAGTTTTTCAGAGTATCAAAGCGGGCATTACTGGTGAAAGTCAGAAAGCGCTTGAAATACCGCATTGGTACTTTTTTTTGGGAGAAATAGATTTCAGAGCCGTTCGTACCGGATTCATACGTGAACACTATAGGAAAATTGAGGCTTTTCACATGCATTTTAACTGCACTCCCGGCGGTTTTACCTATAATTTCGTAGGTATCAATTTCCGTATCAACGTGCCGTAATGCCATTTTAGCAGAAAAATGTTCGAGATATTTTCCGATATTGCCCTGAATTGAAACGTGATATGATTTTTCGGAAAGGTGAATATCATAGAAAATGCGCTTTAATTCGTCAACAGAAAGATTGAGTGAAATATACTCACATGCGACTGTATTTGATTTATATGAAATGGCTGCATGATCAAAAAGAAGATTTATTCCGGGCAGGCGCTCGATCGGGATGTTTTTTCTTAACAATAACGAATCTCCAGCGGGATCTTTCAGTATTTGAATATTGGCATTTTTGATAAGCAGATACTCTATCACATTCCTGCGATTCCTGCTGCTGAATAAATTTTTGATTTTCAGGTGTATATAGAGTTCGGGGATCTCCGTATACACGGCTTCATTATCAATAGTCAGTTCTTTAACCGCAATGGATGACAGGGATGAAATTTTTATCTCTGAGAAATCAATTTTTAAATTAAAATTTTTATACACATAGGCAATAAGCTGATATTTGCGTGATTCTAAAAAACTGTTTATTGTCAGTACCGCGACAATACCGAAGATCAGAAAAACTGCTCCGGAAACAGCTGCGGTAGTGAACAGTTTTTCCGGCTTAGTTCTTAAATGATACATCGTATTGTCCGAAAGATGTCCGGTTAACACTGTCCCTGGAGAATCTGTGTCCGCGGAGATACTCTCTGACCGCACGGTCTAATGCGCCGTATCCGGAAGATACGGTTATTTCTGCTGACACTACATTGCCTGCACCGTCAACGGCAAATTCGCAGATTACTTTTGCATTGATGCCTTTGTTTTTAAATTCTTCCGGCATATGAAATGCCGGCCGGAACACACATACGCGCGGTGCTGAATTTTTTACAAACCGTATGGAACTGCCAAGTCCGTCTTCTGTCTGAGAAGTATTTTTTTGATCCTGTTTGCCCTGGTCAGAAGCTGCGCGGTGTTGAATGCCGCGGTCCACACGCGATTGATTGGGGTTGATTCCTCCTTCAGGTACGGCAGTATCTGACGATGATGAAGCTTGAATTTTTTGTGCCGGTGCTGACTGTATATCACGTGAGGGAATTCTGTTTTCGATTGGGATGTAGGGAGCGGTTTCCGAAATTTCAGACGAGGCGCGCGGAGACTGCGGGCGCAGGGCCCGTGGACTTGCGGGAGGCGGAGGCGGGGTATTTTTTTCTGCAGGAGCGCGCACTGCGGCATCCTGCGATTGTTTTTTTTCGATCCTGCGGGAAGGTGTATAAGGGGTGATTTCTATTTCAGAGCTGTGGTACAAGACCTGCATGCTTCGGGCAGGAAAGAAAAAATACAACAGTATGCACACCGCGTGCGCTCCGGCTGCCCAGGCTATATATTTTGGAAACAGATCTTGTTCTTCTGCCTGCTGCATTAATTACGAAGTTATTGTCCTGCCGGCTTTTGTGACGTTGCCAGTGATATTTTTGCTATTCCCGCTAATTTTGCCGTGTCCATAACCTCAACCATATTCCGGTAAGGTATTTGATTGTCTCCGCGTATGACGACAGTATCCTGCATCATTTCAACCTTTAACCGGCGAAGTTCGCTCCCGAGTTTCTGAATACTTACTTCTTCTTCATTAAGGAAAATTTTTCCTTCAGCCGTGATTGCAATAATGATAAGATTTTTGGTGTCTGCATCGGAAGAGGTAGACTCGGGAAGTTTTACCGACATGCCTCTTGTTTTGACTAATTCTGATGAGACCATGAAAAAAATAATAAGAAGAAAAACGATGTCAATCATCGGGGTTATATCAAACCCGGACCTTTTTTTGATACGTGCTTTAAATTTCATATGACTATGCCTATTATAACATTACCGTAAAAGACAGGCAAATTCACCGGGACAAAGCACACTTTGTCCTGATTGGTTGAATCAATGTATAATATTACCCTGAAACAGGAAAAATAATGAGCAGTTCATTTACCGTTACTCTCCATGGTGTACGTGGTTCTCTGCCAACGCCCCATTCTCCTGCATATCTGGCCTGTCAGGGAAAAGAAATACTCGAACAGTTTTTCGATAAAGGTTTTTCTGAAAAAAAAGATATACAGAATTTTTTAAATCAGCTCCCGCCTTATTTTTTATCTGGCTGGGGCGGCAATACCATGTGCGCCGAAATAAATGCCGGTTCAGATAACTTCATTATCGATGCAGGAAGCGGCATCCGCACTCCCGGCACTGCGCTCTGCAGCGGGCCTGCCGGCAAGGGCAAAGGCGTCATGCACATTTTTATGACTCATCTCCACTGGGATCACCTCCTGGGTTTACCCTTTTTCAAACCGGTGTTTATCAACGGCAATATTATTCATATGTACGCGGTACAGGATGAACTTGAAGAAGCAGTTACGCTTTTATTCAAACGGCCCTGCTTTCCCGTTGCATTCAAAGATTTAGGAGCCAAAATCCTATTTCATTCCCTGAAACCGCGTGAGGCATACCGGTTTGGAAATACACACATTACCCCGTATCGTCTCGATCATCCGGATCCTTGCTGGGGCTTCCTCATAGAACATGGGGGCAAAGCATACGCACACTGTGTAGATACTGAATGTAAAAGGAATAATGCCGAAACAATCGGTGAGGATGCACCGCTATATACTCAGGCCTCAGTGGTACTTTTTGATGCGCAGTATTCTCTGCTCGAGTCGCTTGATAAAGTCGACTGGGGCCACGCGACTGCTCATAAGGGCATGAAACTCGCTGCAGACTTTCAAATACCGCAGATCATATTTACCCATCACGACCCTTTTGCATCAGATGAGAACATTGCACGCGCAGAACGTGAAGCTGCGGAATATTACAAATTATTAAATAAAAATGCAAGAGAGTTCGGTTCTCCGCCCGCTTCTTTTAAATGGAGTTTTGCACGGGAGGGTACGGTTATTGATATATAACCGTGCGGAAAATTCCGGCCTGTTTTTTCTTTTCCGGCAAAGTCCCGTTTAGTATTTGCAATGCAGTTATCAGTCAATACAGAAACCTCTGAAGAGCAGTACCCGCCTTCTTTATCCCTCGCCTGTGATTCCACAATTCACCGGCAGTCAAATTACTTAATCAACGATCAGATATACCGGGCTTCACATCGGTGCAGAACACTGGTATTGCGTCATTTTCTTGAACAAAGCGCAGAGAGTACAGACAACAGCCCAGACACTATCGAAAAGAATATTCATCCTGCAAATGAATTACATGCAATACAAACTCTTGCGGAAATCCCGTTCTATTCCGAGTTTCGTCTTTCTCTTATCGATATAGCCGCAGGTTTGTTCGGTACAAAATTTAAAAAAAACAAAATCATTGATTTCAGTAACAATAACACAGTTAATTGCAGGAATAATAAAAAAAAAGGAGCCGGTGCTGCAGATGAGGAAGTGGTCTGGCAGAGTAACCTTTACCTGCGGATTGGCCATCTCGCCGCAGTGTACGATATCATTGTTCCGGCGGGGGCTCCGTGCGCCGCAAATGAAAAAACTGCAAACCGAATCCATAAAAACAACACAAATGACGAATCATCTGCGGTGATAAATCAGCAAATCAACCTCCTGCAGAATAGCACCGGCTATGATTTTTACATGGTCAGCAGCGCGTGCGATGTGCAGCCGCAGTTCTTTCCCGATGCTGCATGGAAGTGCCTGATTCTTAAAAAATGCGGAATTCCTGTTAACCGCGTATACGGCTTGTGTATAAATAAAAATTTTATTAAAACATCTGCCTCCGATTACAATGAGTTATTTAACAGAACCGACATTACACTTTCTGTCTCAAAATCCATGAATTCTGCACGTAACACGCTGAGTTTTTTAAACCGGATCAGAACCGGTATAATTAACGATCAGTCAAAAGCAACAACCGGTGCACAAAAGAATTATACGCTTTCTGAAAAATACCGCAGCATTTCCGCAGAATGCGCACATTGCAGCAGAAGTGAATGTAAATATAATGTGCAAAATCTTCAGAAAAATCCTCAGAAAAATTATTCGCCGGACGATCTTAACGCAATCAATTATTTATCTGGATGGAAAAACATGCACCCCGTCCCGGATATCTCTCATATCAACACAATTTCTGATATTCCCGCTGAAATGGCATTAAACTCTTTTCAGCGCGCGCAAGTTGCAGCTGCGCAAGGAAACGGACGCTATATTGACAGGGATTATATTCATAGTTTTGTTAATAAACTGACATTCCCGATCAGCTTTCTTGATTTTGAAGCGTACCAAAGCCCCATACCGTATGTCCAAAAAACAAAACCTTATGACCGAATTCTTTTTCAGTACTCTCTCGAAATTATGAATGATTTCAATTCGCCCATTCACCATTTTGAGTATATCGCAGGTGCTGATGAAGATCCACGTGAAACTATTTTATATAGTCTTAAAAAAAATCTTCCTGATACGGGTTCGATAGTTGTATTTAACGCTGTTTTTGAAAAACAGATGCTCACAGAACTGGGAGTGCTTTTTCCCCGTCATAAAAACTGGACAAATAACGCGGTGACAAGAATTATTGATATATGGGAACCATTCGGGAAAGGATATTATTACGATTCACGTCAACGCGGAAAAACATCACTGAAAACGTTATTGCCGGTTTTAACCGATGATTGCTACCAGTCGCTCGCTATTCCCGATGGCCTTACCGCCGGCCGGGCCTATCTTCTTACCCTTTCCGGCCGCTCTACTGAATTCAATCGAAAAGAAATTCATGATGCACTGTACGCATACTGCGGGCTGGATACTGCCGCCATGGTACATATCCTCAGAGCCTTTTTACAATGCATCTCTTCAAATGGTGTTTCAAACTTATGAACGGTGATGCAATACAAAATAAGCCGCACATGAAAGCCGATGATATTGAAAAAAACATCCGTGCAAACCTTGAACAAATTCTGGAGCGGCGTGCAAAAGCCTGTCAGGCCGCCGGCAGAAAAGAAGGTACAGTTAGAATCCTTCTCGCGGTTAAAACGCAGCCGGCGGGGGTTATCCGTACCGCGCTTGAATTGGGTAAGTCCTACGGAATAACGATGATCGGCGAAAACAGAGTTCAGGAAGCGCTGGGTAAAATGAACGATCTTTCCGCAATACGGGTACACACACCGTTTGAATTTCATTTTATCGGACATTTGCAGTCCAATAAAGTGAAGGATGTGCTGAAGTTTGCCGATTGTATTCAATCAATAGACCGGCTGGATACCGCAGAAAAACTGGCCAGACGATTATCAGACGGTATTTCCGGACAAAATAAAGAAAAATATCCGGTTTTTGTTGAAATAAACACCTCAGGTGAAACGGCAAAATCAGGAGTGCCTCCCGCCCAAGCGCTTTCCTTCTTATCCAAGCTCAGAGAATATTCTCAGTTTCATGTGAAGGGTCTTATGACTATTGGCGCTTTGTCCGATGACCCGAAGGACGCCAGCCGCTGTTTTTCCCTGCTTGCGGAAATTGCAGAAAAATATAATTCACAAACCGCTCCGGGCGGCGGAATTACCGATCTCTCCATGGGGATGAGTCACGACATGGAAGAAGCCATACACTGCGGCGCGACTATCCTCCGGATAGGAACTGCGGTTTTCGGAAAACGACCCGATACTAAATAAGGAATGCCGCATGTTATCAGTAAATAATGTCAGTCTGAATTTTGGAAAACGCAAACTGTTCGATGAAGTAAATATTACTTTTGTACCAGGCAACTGTTACGGGGTTATCGGCGCAAACGGCTCAGGCAAATCAACCTTTCTTAAAATACTGGCCGGCGAACTTGAACAAAATACAGGAACCATAGAAAAAGATCCGGCGGAAAGGCTTGCGGTATTAAAACAGGATCATTTTGCGTTTAACGAATACCCGGTAATTAACACCGTCATTATGGGTCATGAAAAACTCGCCCGGGTTATGCAGGAACGCGAAGAAATTTACGCAAAACAGGATTTTTCCGATGCGGACGGATTACGCGCTGCAGAACTGGAAAATGAGTTTTCCGAGCTTAACGGATGGGAGGCCGAGTCACAGGCGGCAGTACTTCTTAAAGGACTTGGTGTCAGTGATGAACGCCATCACAGTCACCTGAAAACCATTCCTGATATTGATAAGGTAAAAGTACTTCTTGCACAGGCTCTGTTCGGAAATCCTGATATACTGCTTCTTGATGAGCCTACCAACCACCTCGACCTTGCCTCGGTTGTGTGGCTCGAAAACTTCATCATGGAACTCAGTACTGCAGTTATCGTTGTTTCTCACGACCGTCACTTTTTAAATAAGGTCTGTACGCACATCGTAGATATTGATTTTGGAAAAGTTAATCTCTACACAGGTAACTATGATTTCTGGAAAGAATCCAGCGAACTCGCGCTCCAGCTTAAACGCGAATCCAACAAAAAAATGGAGGACAAACGAAAAGATTTAGAATCATTCATCCAGCGGTTCAGCGCCAACGCCTCAAAAGCCAGGCAGGCAACTTCAAGAAAAAAACTGCTGGAAAAACTTACTCTTGAAGATATTGTTCCTTCCACACGAAAATATCCGTATATCATGTTTACCCCGCAGAGAGAAACAGGAAAAGATATTCTCCGTGCGGAAAATCTGTCAAAAACATCAGACGGTATTCCCTTATTTTCCGGGGTCAGTTTCACGCTCCGTCCCGGCGACAAAGCAGCACTCATCAGTTCATATGAAGCCTCAAATACGGCTTTACTCGAGGTGCTTTCAGGCAATGCGCGTCCTGATCAGGGTTCATACACCTGGGGGCAAACCATAACCCCGTCCTATCTTCCAAAAGACAATGCCTCCTTTTTTATAGATAATTCTGTCAATCTCATTGATTGGCTGAGATTTTTTTCCGAAGACAAAGGCGAAGAATTCATCCGCGGTTTTTTAGGGCGTATGCTTTTTTCCGGTGATGAAACGCTTAAAAGCGTATCGGTTTTATCCGGAGGCGAAAAAGTGCGGTGTATGATCAGCCGGATGATGCTCAGCGGCGCAAATGTGCTCCTGCTTGACGGCCCGACCAATCATCTGGATCTTGAATCTATCGCTTCCTTTAACGAAGCCCTGATAAAATTTCCCGGCGTAATTCTGCTTGCAACACATGATCTCCGGTTTATTCAGACCGTCGCAAACAGAATTCTTGATATCGGCCCCGATTTCTGCATTGACCGGTCCTGCACATATGAAGAATATTCCGGGAAAAAACCCTGACGTGAATATTTTTCTGAAAAAGCAAAACTTTTATGCACCTCTTTCCATGACATGTGAAAAAAAGATTTTTGTGTTATAATTAAGACGATCATGACTTCAGGCACCAGTTTTCAAATCACCGGCTATTGTAAAATATCTCCAGGCCTTGTATACCGCAACGGGGAAGTTGTTTTTCAATCCCACTCTCAGTCCACTGACATTTCTGAAACCGCCGCCGAAGCTTACCGGGCGCTTAAAATAAATTATCCGAAATTTTTTAAAATGGACCGTCTCTGCCGTGTGTCATACCTTGCCGCGAAACTCCTCCTTGACCGCAGAAATCTCCCTCTATTATATAACCCATATAATGTGGGCGTGTTTCTTTCAAATACGTCTTCCAGTATCGCAAGCGATCTTCCTTTTTACGGCACAATACGCGATGCCGGTAATTTTTTCCCCAGTCCCGCCGTATTTACCTATACTCTTTCAAATATCAGCCTCGGAGAAATATGCATTTCCAGCGGCATAAAGGGCGAAAACTGTTTTTTTCATCACGCTGCAGACGATTACGGTTTTTTCCCTTCGGCCGCAGCCGATATACTGCATGCCGAAACCTCCGCCTGCATAATGGGCTCAATTGAATATTTCCCTCCCGAAGTTAAAACTGTCTTCCCGGAAAAACATTCCCGCAATCACGCGGTACTGGTAACAATAGAAAAAAAACCCGAAACACGAAGCGGCGAAGATTTCCCGGCATTCACGGCTGAAGAATATAAAAAAATTTACGCATAAGGAAAAACACTGATGGATAGCAAAGAAGAACTGGTTGCAAAGTTAAAAGTTCAGATAATCGAAGCGCTTAAACTTGAAGATAAAAAACCCGAAGACATCAATCCTGATGAGCCTCTGTTTATGGACGGGCTTGGTCTCGATTCCATAGACGCCCTTGAGCTGATCGTAATTCTTGAAAAAAATTACGGGCTGAAAATCGAAACAGCAGAAGAAGGAAAGACCATATTTAAAACAGTACACACCATGGCGGATTACATTATAAGCAAAAAAAGCGCATGACAGATGTCTTCATTACCGGCGCAGGATCAATTTCAGCAGCCGGTGACAGCGTTGACGACAGTCTGCGCGCGATTCGTTCACTAAAAACCGGTATCAGCCCTATCAGCATTCTGGAAAGCCGTCATACCGGGCATTTTCTTGCCGGAGAAATAAAAAAAAGCAACGAAAATCTTGCGGAAATGGCGGGATGGGATTTTTCTGAACCAACGTCCCGGACTGCCTTGCTTGCAATGATTGCGGCAAAAGAAGCAGTCAGAAATATTGAAAGGGCTGATCTCAAAAATCCCCGTACCGCGCTGATCTCCGGTAATTCCGTAGGAGGCATGGGTAATACCGAAAAGTTTTACTCTGATTTCCGCAAAAATAATGACAGCGGGCATCTGCGCGATGTAATCTGTCACGAGTGCGGAAGTTCTACCGAACAAACAGCTCTTCTGCTCGGAATAGACGGGTTTAGTACTACTATTTCCACCGCATGTTCATCTTCGCTCAACGCAATACTGCTCGGGCTGCGGCTTATCCGGTCCGGCGCATACGACAGAGTTATTGCCGGAGGTTCTGACGGGCTTGCCCGTTTTACCATAAACGGATTTAATTCACTAATGATCTACTCAAATGAAATATGCAGGCCGTTCAGCGCTGACCGCAAAGGCCTCAATCTGGGCGAAGGCGCTGGTTTTGTCGTTCTTGAAACTGCCGATGCTGCAGGGAGCAGAAAAAAACTCGCCCGGGTACTTGGCGGCGCGAATACGTGTGACGCGTACCACCAGACCGCATCTTCTCCCGACGGCGAAGGCGCCTACGAAGCAATGAGACTCGCCATGAAGTCTGCTGCGGTTAATTCCGCCGATATTGGTTTTATCAAGGCTCACGGAACTGCAACGCCAAATAACGATCTGTCCGAAGGTAAGGCAATTGAACGGCTTTTCGGAAATGAAATCCCGCCGGTTACCTCAACGAAAGGTTATACCGGACACACGCTCGGGGCGTCCGGCAGTATTGAAGTTATTTTTTCAATCCTTGCCGCGCGTGAGGGCTTTATTCCTCAGAATCTGAATTTCAACAGCAAAATGCCTGAACTTTCTTTTGCTCCTCATACCGGTGTTTCCGTTCCGGCCACTCCGTTCATACTCGCGAATGCATTCGGTTTTGGCGGAAACAATACAAGCATAGTTTTAGAAATCTGCACATGAATATAATAATTACTTCTGCGCACTGTATACATGCCGGTACGGTTACTCAAAGCGTGAATGATCCGGATACACCAAACCCCGATCGCTGGAAAAAAGCATCCGAGCCGGTGTATAAAGAACGCATTAACCCCATGCAGCTTCGCCGGATGAACCGACTTATGAAGATGAGTCTCTACACCGCTCTTGATGCGGTCGCTCAGGCAGGCCTCACCTCGCCCGATGCGGTTATCGTCGGAACCGGTATGGGATGTCTTGAGTATACCGAATCATTTCTTTCCTGTATCGACGAAAACCAGGAACAGACATTAAATCCTTCATATTTCATCACCTCAACTCATAATACCCCCGCCGCGCAGATTGCACTCTATATGAAATGCCGCGGATATAACAGCACGTATTCCCACAAGGCCTTTTCTTTTGAACACGCGCTTATCGATGCAGCGCTGCTGCTTGATGAAGGACGGGCATCAAACGTATTGGTGAGCGCAGCAGATGAAATAACACCGGGTTACATCCGGATTTTAAAAAGACTTGGGAGCGCTGCAGATTACGGAGAGGGCGCCGCTTCATTTATCTGCCTTCCGGGATCGGTTAAAACCGAAAAAAGAATCTGCCGGATTATCGGCGCGGGTACCGCGTCTTCACCTGAAAAAGCACGTTCAGTACTTTCAGCAATATTTAAAAATGCAGGGATACATCCGGCACGTGTGTCGCTTGTCCTTTCCGGGGCAGCGGAGAGTGGTGGTGAAAGATCTGAACATGATGCGTTATTACACGCAGTTGGCATATCCGCACCGGCAGAACAATACAAAAAAATCTGCGGCGAGTATCATACATCTTCTGCGTTTGCGTTGCATCACGCCGCCGGGATAATCGGTTTAAAAAATTCAGCCGAAGTAGTTCTTATCTGCAATGTCTACAAAAAAAATAATTATTCCTTTATTCTGGTTTCTAAGTATTGATATCCGTGATGTGTAATTTGATGTATATTTTTTTTTTCCGCATTATAAAAACGCCTGTCCTTGTGTGCAGCGTATTTTTTTTAATGCACGTGATGGCGGCAGACGACTTTACTCCCGTAACTGATATTAATGCCGGGTTACTCAGTATTGATTCAAAGCGCAAAACTATTGCCACTGTGCAGGGCTCTTTTATTCAGAAAAAAGTGAGCGCTGTCTTTAATAAGGAAATAATACAAAATGGGGTGTATTATTCCGGCAGTGGTTCCAGACTGCGCTGGGAATTGCGTGATCCACAGCAATACGTTGTCTTTATTCTAGGCGAACGTATATATTATTCGGAAAATAACCGGACCCGGGAACTGCCCAAGGGTCAAAGCAGAATGTTTCAGATGATCGGTGAAAATATGCTTGGAACAATTGGCGGCACGCAGAGCGGTTTTAAGACTGAGCTGTTTGAGAATGATGTTCTGTATAAAGTCTGTATGACTCCTGCCGGAAGACGGGCGGCGCGCGGCATGAAAGGGGTTGAACTCATCTTAAGTAAAGAAACCGGCGCCACCCGCGAAGTCAGAATTCTAGACTCCGATACTGAATACACACTCATACAATTTATCACTGCGGAAATAAACAAAGACATTGACGAATCGCTGTTTATACCGGGTAAAATACCCGCGTCTGCTGAAAAAAAATGAGTTACTGTACCCAGCTCTTCAGTATCGAAGAGTTTACATTTTCTGAAACATTTCAGTTCGCCGCTTCAGTACGCGTTCACTCCGAGCATCCCATCTTTACCGGGCATTTCCCCGGATCGCCCATACTTCCCGGTGTCACCTATATTGATTGCGTTAAAATGCTTGCTGAAAAAGCTTTCGGCGTAACACACTGTTTAAAAAAAGCGCAGTCAATGAAATTTTTATCTCTGATAAATCCCGTGAATAATGCAGAAATAAAAGCCGAAGGAACATTTATAAAAAATAATGCCGTTATTGCAGTGAAAGCTGTGTTTTTTCAGCTCACACAGAGCAATGAAAAAATTATTACGGCGAAAATCAACGCTGAACTCATTCAGTAATCCTGTATGAACATCGCATCTTTCGGCGGAGAGTTCCGGCTCATCAATGCGGTAAAGCGGCCGGCAAAAAATAAAAAAGTTATTAAGGCAGCCGGAGATGACTGCGCAGTAATTAAAAACGGAAAAAATTATACGGTAATTACCAAAGACATAATGGTCGACGGTGATCATTTTGATCTGCGGTATGCTTCTGCACGGCAGACCGGTATAAAAGCAATCGAGAGTAATGTTTCTGATATCGCGGCAATGGGTGCGCGTCCGCTTTACGCGCTTGTCGGCATTACGCTCACCCATGATACCCAGGCGGAATGGGTGAAGGAATTATATGCGGGGATGTACAGCCGCTGCGCAAAACACGGCATAGATATAATCGGCGGAGACACCACACACAGCTCAAAAATAATGATCAGCATTACCGTCCTCGGAGAAGTCGCGCCCAAGCGGTGTATATTCAGAAGCGGCGCGAAACCCGGAGAATTGATTTTTTCCACAGGGAAATTAGGCGCGGCGTATACGGGTTATCTTCTGTATACCCGGGGAATTAAAGGTCATGATTATTGTAAAAAGCAGCATCTTGAACCCCGCTGCAGGCTAGACGCGGGTACTCTGCTTTCCAGGCATGCCGGCGCGATGATTGATGTGTCTGACGGCCTTGCTTCTGAAGTAAAACACATTGCGCGCGAAAGCGGCTGCGGCGCGGTACTATTCAAAGAAAAAATACCCATTGACCGCCGTACCGTGCTCGCATGCGGTGAGCTCGGCATCGATCCGACTGAACCCGCGCTGTACGGCGGCGAAGACTATGAACTGGTATATACTCTTCATCCCAAAAATATTAAAAAAGCGATCGGGTATCAGGTCGGTGTAATTACTGAAAAAATGGGTGTGTATCTGGAATCCCGCGGTGTGCGCGCATTAATTACCCGCAGCGGGTATGATCATTTCGCGTCGTCTGCGGATAAAATAACCTGATTGTATCCGGCATGGAATATACACGGGATGCCGGCTCTTTCCTCCCCAACAGTCCGGAAGCGCTTGCCTCCAGGGGATGGGATTGGTATGATTTTCTTTTTATTTCCGGTGATGCGTATGTAGATCATCCGTCTTTCGGGCACGCGATTATCAGCCGCCTGCTCGAATCGGAAGGTTACCGGGTAGCAATTCTCGCGCAGCCTGCATGGCAGTCAGCCGATGCATTTGCCCGCATGCCCAGACCAAGACTCGGAGTGCTCATCGGCGGCGGCGTACTTGATTCCATGGTCAATCATTATACGGCCGCCAAAAAAATCCGCAGTGAAGATGTGTACAGTCCCGGCGGAAAAGCGGGATTAAAACCTGATCGAGCCGTTCTTGTATATGCAAACCGCGCCAGGGAAGTATTCGGCCCGGGTATGCCCGTTATTATCGGAGGTGTGGAGGCAAGTCTCAGAAGATTTGCGCATTATGATTATCACACCAATTGCGTACGCCGCTCAGCCCTTCTTGACAGCCGTGCCGACATCCTCGTGTATGGTATGGGAGAGAGGCAGATAATTGCCATTGCAGAGAGACTCGCGCGCGCAGAAAAAAAAGATACAAGTATTCCCTCTGAAATACTGAGAGGCTTTCCCGGTACATGTATTATTGTGAAAGAAAAAAACCTTTTCCATCCCGACGACAGACATCTGACAGCGGATTCAATCCGTCTTAATTCCTGGGATATAATTAAAAATGACACACGGGCGTACGCGCAGTCTGCGGCAATCATTCACGGAGAACAGGATCCGATACGGGGGAAGACCTTAATTGAGCCTTATTATAATGAAAGGCTGCTTATTCAGTATCCTCCCGCTCTGCCGCTTGATGAAGTATTCATGGATAAAATATATGCACTGCCGTACACACGCCGCGCGCATCCCTGTTATGAACCGCAGGGAGGAGTACCGGCGCTTGAAGAGGTGCGTTTCAGTATAACCGCGCACAGGGGATGTTTCGGCGGATGCAGTTTTTGCAGCCTCACCCATCATCAGGGAAGGCATATTCAGAAACGAAGCGACAATTCCATTCTCCGTGAAGCGCAAATCCTCAGCGCACTCCCGGACTTCAAAGGCTATATTCATGACGTCGGCGGACCTACGGCGAATTTTCACGAACCGGCCTGCGCGCATCAAAAAACCCGGGGCGCGTGCCGGGACAGGCAGTGCCTCTACCCCGAGCCATGTCCGGAACTGAAGATTTCTCACCGGTCATACCTTGCGCTTCTCCAAAAAATTTCACAATTGCCGGGAATTAAAAAAGTATTTATAAGATCCGGCATACGGTATGATTATGTGATGTACGATAACCAGGGCGAGTGTCTTTCACGTATCGCTGAATGTCATGTGAGCGGTCAGCTTAAAGTCGCACCCGAACATGCCGATGATCTCGTACTCAGTGCGATGGGGAAACCTCCGGCAGAGTTGTATCGCCGTTTCGCGCAGAAATTCAAAAAAATAAATGAAAAACTCGGTTTGCGTCAGTTTCTTATTCCATACCTGATTTCAGGTCATCCCGGCAGCACGCTTAAAAGTTCGATCGCGCTTGCTGAATTCTGCAGAAATGAAAAAATACGCCCTGAACAGGTACAGCAGTTTTATCCTACACCGGGAACACTTTCCGCGTGCATGTATTATACCGGTCTCAATCCGCTGACTATGGAGCCGGTTGAGGTTATCCGTAATCATGAGGAAATGGCGATGCACCGCGCGCTTTTGCAGTATTGGAAACCCGGGCATGCGGATCTCGTGCGGAAAGCACTTCGTATGATCGGGAAAAACGGACTTATCGGGTTTGGTCCGAAGGCGCTGGTTCGTCCGGAAAACAGAAGGCGTGTCAAGGGAAAAAAAAAATTTAAAAAATAGATCGCAATCTATAATAAAATTAAACTTTCTTGACATATCGTGTTACGAATGTTAAAATAATCACACTGTATAACACTTGGAGTACTATATAGCGTTGAGCTTGGTGTTGCTTTTAAATTCTAAATTAATAAAACAAAAATATTTTTTCCAAGGAGTGCCTTATGCACATGGCAGATGCTTTAATTTCACCCGTAGTCGGAGGAATGATGTTGGCCGCAACAGCAGGTGTAACTGCTTATGCAATTAAGAAAGTTCAATACAGCCTGGATCAGAAAAAAATACCTTTAATGGGCGTTATGGGAGCGCTTGTTTTTGCATCTCAGATGATTAATTTTTCCATTCCCGGAACAGGATCAAGCGGCCATCTTGGAGGAGGACTGTTATTGTCCATTATTCTTGGATCATACGCAGGGTTTCTGACAATGGCATCCATACTCACTATTCAGGCCTTATTTTTTGCTGATGGAGGGCTTCTTGCACTTGGATGCAATATTTTTAACATGGGATTCTATACATGTTTTATAGCCTACCCTTTTATATTTAAAAAAATAGTCGGTAAGGATTTTTCAAAAAAAAAATTAGTATCAGCATCTTTAATAACTGCTACTGTAGGACTTCAGCTTGGAGCTTTTGGCGTAGTGTTGGAAACATTATTTTCCGGCAAGACCGAGCTCCCTTTCGGTACTTTTGTTTTGCTCATGCAGCCAATTCACTTGGCAATCGGTATAGTTGAAGGATTGGTGACCGCGTCTGTAGCAGTATTTGTATTGAAAGAAAGGCCAGAAATTATTAAAAATGCGGGTTTGAATGAACCGGTTGGAAGCATTTCTATTCAGAAAATATTGATTTCATTTTTAGTTGCTGCTTTTATTGCAGGCGGGATATTTTCCTGGTTTGCATCATCTCATCCTGACGGACTTGAATGGTCAATGTTTAAAACATCAGGGAATGAAGAACTTGAAACCAAAAATAAGATTCATAAAGTATTATCAAAAATACAAGAAAATACGGCTTTTCTGCCTGATTATGGTTTTAAAATGACGGCATCTGATAGTGAAAATGCATCAACTGAAGAAGCATGGCCATCAGTAAGTGCCGGAACTACAGTCTCAGGCATTTTGGGGGCAGCTCTGACGCTAATTCTTGCGGTATTGACTGCTTTTACAATCAGTTTATTTAAAAAAAGAAAAAAAATAATTATTATCCAGTGTCACAAATAATTCAGGCAATTTCTAATGTAAATCAACTCGATGATCTTTCCAGAAAAAAATCAATTGTTCATGATCTTCATCCTTTAAGCAAGTTTTCAGTAACAATAATTTTTCTTGTTACAGTAATTTCATTTGATAAATACAACATCACAGGACTAATTCCTTTTATATTTTATCCATTAATTATGCTGTTAGCTGCGGACATACCTGTATCTGTAATACTAAAAAAGGTGGTAATCGTAGAGCCATTAATTATCGGAATTGGAATTTTAAATCCGCTGATTCTAAAAGACACTATTAATATTTTTGGATTATCTTTCTCGATTGGATGGGTAATATTTTTTTCAATTTTAATTAAATGCAGTCTAACAGTGGCTGCCGGATTTACCTATTTAGTCACTACGGGCATGGATCGAATTGCTTTAACTATGCGCATGCTAAGAGTACCTAAAATATTTGTACTCCAAATAATCTTGACATATAGATACATTTCAATTTTATCTGATGAAGTTGCCAGAATTACCAAAGCCTATAACCTGAGGTCAATAAATAAAAAAGGGATAAAAAGAATAGTTTGGGGTTCTCTGGTAGGTCAATTAATTCTAAGAACACTAAATAGAGCTGACAGAATTTACAATGCCATGTGTTTACGGCACTTTTCCGGAGAGTATCATACCGGATATATCAAGCACTTAGCCTTGAAAGATGTATTATTCATTATAATATGCAGCACAATAATAATCACGGCAAGAATATTTAATTTTTCAGTATTAATTGGCAATATTGTATTTGGAGGTCGTTTTTGAGTCATCATATCATCGAAGCACAGAATATTTATTTTAATTATCCTGATGGACATAATGTGATCAATGGAATATCATTTAAAATATTACATGGAGAATCAGTAGGAATTATAGGATCTAATGGCGCCGGAAAATCTACCCTATTAATGCTATTAATGGGATTGATTTTCACAGAAAAAGGGAATATTTCAATTGGCGAAGTTAAAATAAATAAAAAAAACCTGAATATTATAAGACAAAGAATGGGGATGCTTTTTCAGGATCCGGATGATCAGTTATTTATGCCTACTGTTTATGAAGATGTTGCTTTCGGTCCACGCAACTTTAATTTGGATGAAGACATTGTTAAAAAACGGGTCATTGAAGCCCTTGAAAAAACTGGTACGTTTCATCTTTCAGATCGTTCACCATGCAGGTTGTCATCGGGAGAAAAAAGATCAGCAGCCTTGGCTTCAGTGCTTTCTATGACGCCGGACATTTTAATATTGGACGAACCAACATCATTTCTTGATCCGAAATCACGACGTAGATTAATCAATTTATTAAATACCTTTAAGCATACAAAAATTATTACCACTCACGATCTCGACATGGTTTACGATTTATGTGAAAGGACAATTATAATAAAAGACGGGAAACTAATTGCAGATGACATAAGTGCAAATCTGCTCACAAATAAAAAATTGCTTGATTCTTGTGGTCTCGAAGTTCCATTGAGTCTTCAAAATTGTCCTGTATGTAAAAAAGCAAAATAATACCCCATGTCTCCATGAGGACACAGTTTTCAGGAAGAAAAAAACGCCTTCTTAATGAATTTCAATATCAATGACAAAGAAACCTAATATCGCTTAATTTTATACACCGCTTTTAACCCAAGCGCGTTATCCGCGGTAAACCAGCCGATTTGTCCGTCACTCCAGTTTTTCATTTTCAGATTACCGGCTTTGCGTTCCGCTTCCCAGGCAAGGTTCGCGAAAAGCATTAACTCAAGACCGTCGCGGACTTTCCATGAAAGTTCAGGAAGGAGTATGAGCGCGCCGGGTCGTATGCGCTCGCGGGTATCATATCCGTATGGTTTTAACAGCACTACATTCAGCGCGGGTTTGACCGTGTCTCTTCTTAATCCGGCAGAAAACCGGATCGAGATTCCATGGAGCAGTGTCTCCGTATGTCCGCCGGAGGCATCTACAAGCGCGCGGTTAAAATACCGCTGCATATATGCTTCATTGGTAACCATATTTGAAAGCGGCTCGCCCGAAGGATAATCGGTGTGAAGACGGGTATAGAGCTGCGGGATATATTTTCCGAAATATTCGGCGTTAATATACATAGTATCGTTTTTATCCGGATGAATATCTGCTCCGACAGTCCACGCGAGCAATGAGTTGCGTTCGGTTAATGAGGTACACGTACTGTCCCCGGTCTGTGACCAGCACGCCTCAAACCAAAGTCCGGCGGGTTCGGCTTCGGTACGGCCGTCAAGTGAAAAGCGGTGAATCCTTTTACGTACGAAAATTATTTCTTTCGGTAAATAGGCATTTTCTTCTGGGATGTCATTTGTGTAAAATGATTCTTTTACCATTGATTTTGGAATGGGGAACAAGTCAGCATCCGGAACTGCATCTACCGCACGGTCAACCGCGTTCGAATAGACCGCGCGGCTCATCGTAATCGGTTTTTTGGTCAGAATAATTACCGGAGTCCACGCATGATCCTTCTCGGTCAGATATGATACGGATATATCCGCCTGTTTTAAAAACGCGCTGATACGTCCGCCGAGGCTGTAATTGCGTGAATCAAAGTCATGGTAGCGGTAAGTAATGGCCCGCGCGCCGGGCACTTCTTCCACAACAGCGGATTTAGTTATATTATCTTTATTATACGTGGTAATATTTGTTGCATACAAATTATTGAGACCGAGCGTGAGGTTAGTGATCCGGTAGGTATTAAATATTTCATCCGGTATTTCCTCTGCGATATCCCGCGGGAGCTGATCCGAAGCGCCGAACGGTCCGTAAACTGCTTCGGCGCTGATATTTTTATGAATCCATATTTTTGAACTTACACTCAATAAAGGGATTTTTTCATTTCGAAGGCCGATCCGGTAATCGCGTCCGTTTATATTATCTGAAGGATTGTTTTTGTCCGCAGTGCCCCATGCGTAGGTCTGTGTTCCCGCACGTATATACCGGGCGCTGCTGCCCAGATGTACCCAGATATCGCCGGGCGCGGCGGTGAACTGTCCGCCGTATACACAGGTGAAGGTGTTTGTCTCAAAATATTGTTTCTTCCGGTTAAAAATTTCTCTGCGCTGCCAGGCCGGAATTATTTCACACTGCCAGGAAAAAAATTTTCCTGTGTGGTACAAAGCCGCCTGTATGCCCGTATACGGCCCTCGTCCCGGCCAGAAAAGCTCCCGCTTTCCGTCAAAAATATTAAACGGCAGAAAGCCCCCTGTTTCAATGCTGGCGGAAAATTCCGGTCCGCGGCGACGGGGAACATCAGATCCTGGGGATGCGTTTGAGGAAACTGTCGCCGGTTTTGAAGATTCGAACTCGGAGAGTAGATCATCAAGCCCGGTATCTGCCGATACGCGTGTGCGTAATATCAGGAATATAAATAAACTAATACGGAAAATCCCGGCTGCGGCTTGAAAAATATATTTATTTTTCAAGATACTGTACGGTAAAAATTTCATCCCCGACCCCGCGGTTTATTTCTACATTATTAAGTGTAAGCATTGTTTTATGTCCGTCGGTTGCGGCGACAAGAAGAATATCAGTGACCGCAATTCCACCCGTGATGGTGACTTTGGCCATATAAATTGTTTTTACCAGATTTTCTTTATGGTCGTACGCTTCTGTTTTAAGAACAAGCGGATCATCTTTTGCGGTCCAGACAATAGTCTTTTTATACGGTGCGTCTGCGTCTTTAAGAATTCCCTGAATTACATAACATAGTACCGGTTCTTTTTTATTGTTACGTGTCACGGTTAACGATTCTTCACGCAGAAGGGTATATAAAAAATCGTCCGGGTCATGTTCTTCCATGTCGTAATAAGAAAGATCGCTTCCCATAAAACTGCCGCTTTTACCGCTTTTTGCGATTCGGCGGACTTTTTTCAGTTCAGGAAGATAGAGACGCTGATCATCGCCTTCTGTTTTATTTCCGATGGTAAGGAATCGCGTACCGGCGACATCGGCGGGTGAGAGAAATTCACTGAAGCTGTCCGTGCCTTTATCAGTTCTGCGGCTGAACATATTTATCTGTCTGTCCCGTCTGTTCCCTTTCTGATCAAGCAGCGTCATAACCGCTAATGCTTTCATTGTAGCAGCCTTTGGACGGCTGTCGGCTTTTTGCATTATTTCCTGAGCGGTTAATGGTTTGGTAAAAGCGCGGTGCGGGAAGCAAAGTATGCCGACCGAGAAGAGTGTGATATGTTTTAATATTTTCATTTCTTTTCCTTTTATAATATTAACTCTACTTTGTGAAATAGGTAACTTGCGATAGTAAAATCTGCGACCACCCCCTTTTTTTTGTTATTAGGGCACGACCCGGTGCAAAAAAAAGGGGGTGGTCGCGGATTTTGCATATTCTTTAAGTTCAATTTAACAAAGTAGAGTTCATTTTATTTTTTTCTGGTGTTTTTCAGGTATATTGACGAACAGAATTGCAGGCAGCAGTAACAAAGATGCGGCTGCAGTGGTTATCATCGATACAGATAAAATAAGCGCGATATGCTGTATCGATGAATATCTTGAAATACTGAGCGCGAGAAATGCAAGACCTACGGTGAGTGCGTTCGCGGTAATTGCGGTGCCGGATTCACTGAGTGTACGGGAAATTACCTCCACGAGATCGGATACTTCATTTTTTATTTTACAGAACCTGGAATAAAAGTGAATAGAGTAGTCTACTCCCACACCCATACCGATTGATGCGATGATAGCGGTTGCCGCATTGAGCGTGATGCCGGTAATGCTCATAATAAAAAAATTCGCAAGAACGGCGGTGCTTACCGGAATGGTAAGAAGCAGCCCGGTCCGGACAGACCGGTAAATTATGCTGAGTGTAAGACATATCCCAATAAGTGAAGCGATTAGACTGAATACCTGGGAACGGATAATATAATCGAGTATCAGAAGCATCACATAATCGCCGGTAAACCGGTACGAAAGATCAGACGGTATAACCTCTTCAAGCCGTTCTTTCAGAACACTGATTACCGGGCCGATATCTCCGACACTTTTCAGAAAAAACTCTACTCTTCCCGTCCGGTAACTGTCGGCATCAGATGCCTGTTTTACATAAGGTGAAATTGCATCACCGCCCGCGTTTTCGTACAGCAAGAGAAGCTGGGCGATTATTTTCTGGCCGTCGGCTTCGGTTCCTTCCATTGCTTCTTTCCGATACGGAATACGGTTATACGAGGGATCCCGGTCAGACAGAAGATGATTAATTCTTCTGACGTAGTCAGAAAGGCTTGCGGTATAGGTGACTTCCGGAATTGTTTCTGCATACTCCTGAAGACTATTAATAAACTGAAGTGTCTCCGGCTCTTTCATAATCTGCCGGTATTCATCCACCGGGGAAGCCTCCGGGGCAGCGCCGAAATCGGCAAGAAGGTCATCAACATCCGCAGAAGCAGAGTCCGAATCAGAAACAGTGCCCGCTGTGCCTCCGGTCTCAGTAGTGCGTATGTTTTTGGTCATTCCCGGAGGGTCGGCTTCAAGATCGGAGCTTCCTTTTTCAGCAATGACCATGACCAGGTTTGCGACGCCCCCCATGCTTTTACCAATAGACTGAGTAGCACGGTAAATTCTGCTTGTTTCCGGAAAAAAATTTACCGGATCACTGTCTACCGCCAGACTATTAATACCATAAATACCCGCTGCCAGAATGCATATTGCAGCACACACCCCAACCCAACGCAATTTTTTAATAAAGTGACCGAGGCTGAAAAAAAATTGTTCCGCCGCAATATGCATACGTCCATGCCATCCGCCTGGCGCAGAGGGATTGCCCTCAGTACCGCTTTCTGATGCGTGTTCAGGCTCAGCGGTATAACTTAGCATTGCAGGAATAAAAATAAGTGACAGAAAAAGGGCTACCATGACGCCGAACGCAGTAAAAATACCGAGATTCCGTATACTTATACCCGGCGCAGTAATAAGCGACCCGAAGCCGACGGCAGTAGTGATGGAAGTGAGTATTATCGGCCGCCTGAGTATACGCATAGTTTTTTCAAGCGCGTCACTGACGGACAATCCCCGGCGCAGAAAAGATAAAAATTCACTGGCAATGTGAATACCGTCCGCGCATGCTATGGCGGTAAGCATTACCGGGATAATGGTTTCAGTCATGGTTACCGGAGAGCCGAGAATCGCTTTCAGGCCGAATGTCCATATGATGCAAATGAGGCATACCAGTACAGGACACAGCATTCCCCGTATCTGTTTAAGAATAACATAGAGCATTAAAAATACAATCACCACAGACAGCGGAAACAGAAGTACTATATCGCGCAGCATATAACCGAGAATTTCACCGTAAATGACGGGCTGTCCGGTAAGGTCAATACGAAGATGCGGATGCATTGCTTCTATTTTTGGAATTTCAGCCATAAGATACCGGTAAATAGGCATGGTATACCTTCCTTCCCCATCCTCCGGAACCGCCGCTGCCACAAGTGTGAATTTTTCGTTTGTGCTTACCAGTCGTCCGGCAAGAAGCGGGTTATCACGTACGTTTTGCCTGACCTGTTCAAAAAAAGCTTCACTCAGTTCAGCATCCTCGGGCACAAGCCGCGTAATGGTAAGCGCACCTGAACTCGCCGTCATGTCTTCTGTAATTGTAAGGCTTGTAATTTCATTTTCCTTTACAAAAGGGGTGCGGCGAAGCAGATCGGTGAGCGCGCGCACTCCATTAATCATTTCCACACTGTAGACACTGTTTCCCCTTCGGTCGGATACCGACATTATTACACGCTGACTGTTGCAGAAAATGTTTTCGATTTTTTCTTTATAGGTAAAGGCGGTTGAACTTTCGGGCATCATTGTTTTCGGGCCCGTCTGCTGTTTAATGCGCGGAATGGCCAGACCGAATATTACGGTTAAGACAATTACAATTCCGATAACTTTTCTTCGATGCAGAATAAAATAATACGGATAATTCATTTTTGAAGCCCCCGGCTAATTAATTCGAATTGTGTGGTGCGGATGTCAGTACGGCCGGCGGTTAGGTCTTTTTGACTAAGCCATAACAGGACAAGGCCCTCAAGAAGTTCGTACACTGCTGATGCCAGCGTACTCGGCTTTCCTGAGATAAATTCTCCGCTTTTCTGACCGGCTCTGATAATAGTTTTGAGTAATTCAACTTCAAAATCACGTGTTTTGTTCCGGGCATTGGTAATGCATTCATACGCAGCAAGATATTCATCGTGAAGAGTAGGATAGAGCATATCGACTTCGTGCATGAATTTCCATCTGGAATAAAAAAATGATTCAAACCTTTGCACCGCAGTACCAGATCGGCAGGCAAGCTGAATAATCTCGAAATAGCGGGAACATTCCGAATCAATTGCTTTTTCAAGAATGGCTTTTTTATTTGGAAAATAATAATATAACGCACTTTTTACCATGCCGACTTCGGCGGCAATATCTGATAGGGTGGTTTTTTTATAGCCATGGTTTGAAAAAAGAAACATCGCTATTTCGATTATTCTATTCAGCATATCCTTGCTGTCTGTGCTGCCGGACACCAGATTAGAACTTTTGAACATTTTGGTCATTTGTTCAATTTTTACATGAGTTGAAATTTAAGTCAACATGTTTTACTTACGAAACCCTTCCACCTGGCTTTAAAGAATAACACTGCCATTAAACAATCACCGCGTTGAATTAGCGGAATTACACCCCTTTCAGGCGTCCATATTGTAAACTGGCCGCGATTTGCAATTCGGTTTTCTGCGATATGTTGATTTTTAGACCTCGTGCGAAGAGTTTAGATTCTTTGTTTTAAGCCGGCTTTGTTGGGAAGTCAGCTGAGGTAAGAGAGATTCCAGCAGGTGCCCGTCTTTACGCCCCCATCAACGGCCCGAATGACACTTACAATACGCGCAAATTCTGAAAACACGTTAAGGGGTTACAAATCCGGTCAAAAACAATAGCGTCAGATATTGCGGTCAATACCTATAAATACATTAGTCTTCTTTTTAAGCCGCTCAATCATTGATTCGTATGAGTTCATGCCGGTGCAGTATCTGTAGATTTCATACAGCAGTATTTCGTTAAGATAAAGCTGAAGGCTTTCTGATGTCTGTGAGTATAATGCACTGGGACGCTTCAGTGCGCGGAAAAAAGTATCTGCATTTTCTTTGCCCACCCGTGTTTGAAATTTTTCACGCACAGTTGCGTTATCGCTGATGGGAATCTCCTGCACTGTCTCAGCGGCAGTATTTAAAATATCCGGGGTGAGCATGCTGCGTATTATTTCCCATGCTTCCATCTGATGTATGCATGCTGCGGACACCGTGATACAGTACGGAGCAAAAAGAACTGAACTGCGGTATTGTTCACTGTAGTTCAGAATATGTAACGAGGCGTTATTCTCTAAACGAGGAAGCAGTAATCCTGAATTCTGCGCGAGGAACGAAAACTTTTCGAATGGAGTGTCCATTGCCTGTCCCGGAATATATGATTTGATGCCCGGGTCCGCACATAGATTCCTCATCCGCACGAGTAAATTGTGTATGTCCTGCTGTTGAAATATACGTACTGCATCGTGACAGCTGTTCATGTCAGTGCATTCAGCAAGTATAAGAGACATAAAATGATGCACATTATAGGCATAATTGCCTGGGTGTACCCGTTTCGCTTCATTTTCAATGCACGTCAGTACATCGTGTATGGAATGATTTTTGCTGAGGAGATCAGAATAGCGGCGGTATACGGATTCCCGGCATGAAAGAAAATTTCCTCCGGCGTATAATGGAATACCCCAAAGCCGGTTACGGTACTTCAGCATATCTAATACCGGAGACAGTATATGATCCGTGTCTGCATCAGTAATAATTGATGTATCTACCGGCACGATTATTTTTTGGCGTCTGTACGTATTAACTAATCTGCCGGGAAGTAATTCAATATCAGCTTTACTTTTATTTTGTGTGCTATACATACCGGCACCGCTGTGTACTTCGACAGAAATAAGAGGGTTTCTCTTTCTGTATGAGAGAATGACTGAATCAAACATGGGCAAAAGCCGGATATCACCGCATGAAATATCAAGCACCTGATAACGATTTATATTGATAAATGGTTTTGGTTTTTTTTTACATTCATCACGCTTTGTATTATCAGAGTAGTGTGATGTACTGTCGTCTGCATCCGTATGTTGAAAAGAGAAAGAAGCCGGAAGCTTATTAACAATACGTGTTCCAGCTCCGGGTTTAGTTCTCACTATACCTCTGCGCTGTAATTCTTTAATTGCAATTTTTACCGTATCTGCTGCTCATGCTGCCGCTGCGGGCGGAAGTGTTTCAATCGCCGGGGCTGCCGACGGAAGCGGTCCGGAATCAAGACCCGGCGTTGTGGCGTTAGCTCCTGTTATCTTCACGCAGAAGTATGATTTTGAAACTGTTAATGTCTGGGGGCATATTTATCCTGAACCGGCAGCCGGGCCAGTCAGCACATCGGAACTTTCCTCCGAACAGGCTGCATCCGGTAAAAAAAGTTTGATGTGGAGTATTAGTTTCCCGGATGATACACAGGCCAAAACCTGGCGATTAAAATTTTTCAGTGAAAAATTTAATTATACCAAACCTGTGCGTGCCATAAAATTTCAGCTCTACGGTAATGACTCCGGCGCTTCCTTCAATCTTCGCGTTCGCGATAAAACCGGAGAATGCTGGTATGGACAAACATTAAAAATTGACTGGACGGGATGGCGGGAAATTGTCTGGAATCTCCATTCCACCCCTCTTCCGAGAATTACCGGCGGTAACGCGAATCGGGTTATGGACCCGCCTCTGGAGATGATACTTGAAGGTATTTTTCCGCGGCCGGCGGGGGGAGCGCCTTTGGTCTTGTATGTCGATGACCTGGAAATCGCATTTATTGAATAAAAAAAAGTATTTTACCTGGTTTTTTTCCAGTTTTTTGAAATAAAAATTCGGTAATGTATAGAATATTTGTTTAAACCATGTACGCTGGTGATGTTAGTGGAGATGCGAAAGATGCCAGTCCGTATCCGCTTCCTCCCCCAAATTCACCGTCCAAATCATACTTATAATACGCTCAAATTCCAAATCACGTTGCAGGATTTTGCATCGGCTAATTCAGCGCAACTATTTTGTAGTTCTTTTTGAAAGATTAAGTGCAAGGGTTTTAACAAAAGTTATTCAGAGCGGCGTCAAAAAGGGAAAATTGGCAGGATGCCTTTTTTCCCTTTTTGCCGAGTGCAGCCGGCGCCAGGAGGGCAGAGGCAAACGTCCGCCTGAATAGCTTTTGTTAAAACCCTTGCACTTTGCTTTGTACAAAAACAAAAAATCTCCGCCTGAATTCCCGCTAGCGAAACCCCACAACCAGTCTTTAAGAATTTGCGCGTGTTCATAAGTGTACCATTTGACACAGAATTGATTGAGGATTATAATATAGCCATCATTCATTTATACACAAGGAGTTTCTAATGTCTTCCATCACACTTCGTCCCAATTCAAAATATTCCCTGCTTATCCCCACGAGCATGGGCATCCGCCTTACCCCTGAAGACGGGCAGCCAATGCACTGCGCGCCCCGCCTCATTATGCAGGCAACCAGTGCCGAATCCAATGTAGCAAGTGTTTCTTCATACCTCGGTCTGCCGGTAAAAGTGCTCACCGCTTTTGTAAAAGGCAGTCCAATAGCCCGTTTTATTAAAGATAACCTTGCTTCCCGGCATATTGACTATGAAGGCCCTGAAATCGATCAGGGAGGTCCCTGGGGATACCGTCATCAGATTAATTTAGCTGATTCCGGTCTCGGCGCACGCGGACCGCGGGTATGGAACGACCGCGCCGGTGAAGTCGGCAGAATGCTGAATGTAAAAGATTTTGATCTTGAACGAATTTTCGCGAAAGAAGGCGTTCAGATCGTGCATCTGTCCGGATTAATCGGCGCATTATCGCCGGATACTTCAAAATTCTGTCTTGAAATTGCACGCGCGGCTAAAAAGAACGGCACACGTATTTCATTCGACCTGAACTACCGCGCGTCTTTCTGGAAAGGAAGAGAAAAAGAATTAGCCGGAATATTCAAAGAAATTGCCGGTATTGCAGATATCCTCATCGGGAATGAGGAAGATTTCCAGCTTTGTCTCGGCATCGAAGGGCCTGAAGCAGGAGGAAAGGATATTGCCGCAAAGATTAATGGGTTTAAAGAAATGATCAGCCGGGTAAAAAAATCATACCCGAATGCATCGGTGTTTACCACCACACTTCGCGAAGTTGAAAGCGCGAACCTCCATAACTGGGGAGCCATTATGCTTGCCGGACAGGATTGGCACATTGAAATGCCGCGCCCCATACCGGTACTGGACCGCATCGGCGGCGGCGACGGTTTTGTCGGGGGCATGCTCTATGCGATACTGCGCCAGTGGGAACCTGCAAAATGGGTACAGTTTGGATGGGCAACCGGAGCTCTCGCCACCACGATGCTCACCGACTACGGACAGCCCGCCGATGAAGAACAGGTCTGGAGTATTTATTCCGGCAATGCACGGGTAAAACGCTGAGCATTTTCCCGGAGTGTATCGCCGGGATGCCGCGCCGGAAAAAAAATCCGGCGATATCTTAATTTATTTTACCGGGGCCATAGGGGATTTTCTTCTCTTTCAGCCGCTGCTGCGTAATTGGAAAAAAGCTTTTTCTGAAAGTACGATTTTCATCGCAGCGAAACCCCATGTCAGTGCGTTAATTGATATTTCGTACTGCGTATTTCTGCCTTCGGACGATAAAAGACTGCGGCCTGTTTTCGCGCCGCAGTCTTCATCCGTGAATGAGGCAGAAACTGATACGGAATTCTCAGCACTTCTTGACTGGTGTAATGCATTTCATACCGTACTGTTTGTAAGCGTTGATACTACCGGCAGCGTACGGGCATTTCTTAACCGTCTCACATGCAACGCATTTTTACACCCGCCGTTTCCGGCTGCCGGTTCTGATGTGAGCGCGCATCATCAGGCGCTCGTGCGGCATATGGGTATTCCCTGTGATGATTTTTCGCCTGATCTTCGTGCGGTGTGTACCGATCTATCAGAAAACATACGGATAACTCAGGATCCGTACTGCATCATTCATCCCGGAAGCGGAAGCCTGAAAAAAAACTGGCCTATCGGGCATTTCATTGAGATAAGCAAAAAAATTTCAAGTCAGATCAACGTACTGATACTGCTCGGGCCGGCGGAAATTGAGCGGGGTTTTATGCAAAGACTAAAGCCCGTTGTTTCAAAGCATGTACTGGTTATTTGTAACACCGGCTTACATGAGGTGATTCATCTGTGCCGGCATGCGGCTTTTTATTTCGGCAACGATTCCGGAATCACGCATCTTGCCGCAGCGTGCGGCACACATGTTATTGCGGTTATTCCTGAACAGAACCGCGGCTTCTGGCAGTATCCCGCATACAACGTGACGCGGTTGTTTGCCGGGGATGTACTGAGTGAACCTTCGGTGTCTGAGGTGGAGAGAGAAATACCGCTGAAAATTTTCGCTTGCGTGCGTTCGGGAAAAAACAAATTGTCACTTACATAAAAATAAAGCAGAGGAGTAAATACCATGCTATAATGACTATGGTCATGCAGTAGTCATTAAATAAAAAATTTTATTCACTACATGACACCTATTAAAAGAAAAAACACAACAAAAGAAGGAAATTTTATGCATACAGTCGCTAAAAACAAACTTAAAGCTAAAATGCTTGCTTATTTCCGCGAGGTTGAGAAAACCGGTGTCGAACTTATTGTCACGGATAACAAAAAACCGGTGATCCGCATCCTGCCATATGCCATGCCGGCAACTTTGAAAACTCTTTTTGCTGATACAAAGGGAAAGATGACGTACAGCGAACCACTCGATGCGCCAACTGATGCCGAATGGAGTGACTTATCATAATGCAGGACAATAAAATACTGTTATTTGATACGTGCGCGTTGCTCTATTATTTATTCGAGCCGGATAAAATCACTTCAGCAGCGTACTTGTCCATAAATGCAGCAGAAAAAATTGCCGTCAGTTCTATTTCCGTTTGGGAAGTCGGAATAAAAATTAATCGCGGTAAACTGCGGCTGCCAATTGCATATAATGAATTTTGCAGACGATTAAAAATAGCGCAAGATTTAGTAGTAATCAATCCTGACATTGAAATCTGGCAAAAATCAATCAACCTCGAATGGCCTCATCGTGACCCGGCTGATAGAGTAATCGTCGCTACTGCGCTATCCGGATCGCTCAGGCTCGCTACCAGTGATCGGGAAATCAGAGAGTATTATAGTGCGTGTGTATGGTAGGACTTTTAACTTGCAAATTTCTCTTACCGTAACAAGCCGTTTTGTTCAAGAATCACACTGCTGCCGGTAAAGAAAACTGCGGTCCTTCCCTTGCGCAGATCAAGTCGTATTTCTTTCAGGTTCTTTCCCAGAATTTTCTGCTGAAAAATTTCGATGACATCTGTTTTTTCTTTTAATTTAATTATTTTTCTTCCGCTTGTTGATGCGTGAATCATAATGAAAAAATCATTCGCATCAAATACATCATCCGTATCGCAGTAAATATGCACTCCCGCACTCCGGGCAATATCGCGGAAAATTTCAGTGGGTATTACCGGTACCCCGCAGAAGACTGATGTTGCCATTCCTGCAAACAAACTCTACCTCGTTAAATCCGGAAACGGCTGGGTGCGCGACGGAAAAAAAATTATTCAATTAAAAAAAAAATACAGTCTACCTGTTTCCGCTTAAAAAGGCGTACACATGGGGCACCGATGCATGTCTTGAAAAATTTTTTATTCATTTTACCTATCAGCTCGGCGGTTTGTTTGATGTATTTGAACTTTTCAAAGAAGTTGGGTATAGTAGGCCTCTCAGTCCCGGGGTATTTGAGAAAATCTCCTCTGTTGCGCATGCCGATCTGAAGTCCGCACTCACGCTTAATTCGGTACTAATCCCGATAATAATTTCTTTTCTCGGTCCCAGACAACAGCTATTCAGTGAAAAATTACAAGTGCTGCAAAAATACAGCGACGTCATGCAGTTTATTAAGCAGAATTTGCGAGCGGATCTGACAGTTGGAAAAATCTCGCGGTTCGCCCGCACTCAGGAGGGTTATTTTTCCCACCTTTTTAAAAAAGACACAGGTATGTCTCTGAAGGGCTTTATCTCTGCAAAGCTTCTGGAAAAAGCAGAACATCTTATTATTCATACTGATAAAAAAATCAAACATATTGCGGATGAACTCGGCTTCAGTGACGAATATCATTTTTCACATTTTTTTAAAACGAAAAACGGTACCGCGCCGCTTATTTTCCGCGGAAATTACCGTGCCGTATTTAAACCGCAGATATAACCCTTATTCATCACCCTGCTTTCGGAAAAGTTATGAAACAAACATCTCGGGGATTTATGATAGGCATGGCAATGTGTGGAAGCGGTGCGCGGAAGAGCGTAATACACTGAATGCGCGGTTTTCATCCGCCAACTACAGTTACTTTCTTCCCCTTAGTTTCTGTCACATCCCACGTAAGCCGTTCATCCCAGTTTTTTTGCCTGCCAGCCGGTGTACGATCAAAAACTACAAGGTAAGAGTCTGCATCAGGAGAAAGCCTGTCCCGGTATTTTCCGATTTGTTCGAGTCCTTCTTCCACAGCAGCCGATCTTCCATCTCCGGGATGAACGAGTTTTATTTCTATAATTGTCCACACACCATTATACAGGACTGCGATATCCATCCGTCCTCTTCCGGCAGCGTATTCCCGTTCGATTCGCCCACCACCGTTTGTTACCCTTTGCAAAAATGCCATAAGTAGTAGATGAGGAAACGCTTCTGTATAATCGGCTTTCTGTTCCCACGCCTCACTATGACGTTGCCAAAACCGCTGAAAATCCTTAAACAACTCGTCCATATCCAGTGTGCCGTCATCATTCTGCCATTTAAATTCCGGCGGAGAAATGGCGTCCTGCATTCCCTGAGATAATACCCGGACTATGGTTTCTCTATAGATAGGATTGGCTATTTCCGGTATTCCATTTTCTTTTACTACCAGACCTAAATCACATGTTAATCTGAACCCATCACCATCAGTAAGTGTAGGATCGCTTTCGCCTGTTAAAATTGTTTGAACAACTTTTTTTACACGCTGATCTTTAAGCCGTTCGGCCAGACTGTCGAGGTGTACCGCCCGTTCTTTAATAAGCATTTCCCGTGCGGTATAAATATGTTCCTCTTCTACATTCTCACCATTCGGACAAAGTGTCCAGATACATTTCTGAAGAAGTGAGTTTGTGAGCCACGGCTGACCGCGGGTAAAATCATACACAAGCTCAAGTGATTTTTCCGAGAATATTTGTCCGGTTTCTGTTGTATGCTGTAAAGCAAGTTCCCGTACATCATCAGAGGTAAAATTACTTAACGTAGCAGAATCCTGTTTTATATTAAACGGACTTCCCGGATTAACCTGTTTACCGTCTTTACTCATAATAAGATAATCTTGGCTGGTCGTGCGCTTCGCGCACTGCTCGCCCGGGCGTCCGGTAAGATCACGCATACCAACAAGAGCAACACTAACAGGAAATGTTGCTATTCCCCGTTTGGCGAAACCGCCCCGTAATTGACGGAGGAAACTGACCATCGACTGATCCTGCAAAACATCAACCTCGTCAAAAAGGACTACGAGTGGTTTAGGTGCAACAAGACGCGCCCATTCTGTGAGAATTGTATCGAGCTGACTGGCCGGATCACATTGAGGCAAAGAAGGTATAATATTTTTTGGCAACCATGCAGAAGCATAGGAAATTATCGCACTGCATATTGCCGGTATTGCGTCGTCAGCATCAGGGAAATCCTGACATCTCTCAACACTGACATAACAGGCTATTGCTTTATCGGAGGAGTTTATTTCCCGCATCCATGACTGAAGAAAAGTAGTCTTACCCGATTGACGAGGAGCGTGAAGAACCCAAAAAAGCTCAGATTCTATGTAGCGGGAAAGTTGTGAACCTACGAGCCTTTTTGACGGTGAGAGAGTATAATGTTTCTCTGGATTACACGGTCCGGTGGTATTAAAAAAACGCGGCATAATTAATGATACCATGGATTTTGTAAAAATCCGGTTTTCCCGGCTTTTCAATCCACAGAGGAAACGCAAACTTTGAGTTTCAGGGGTATTTCTCGTTTTTATCGCTTGCGCCGTCGGGCAATGAACGGTTATGTATATTTTCAAACAGTCAAGGCCCGACGGAATCGCTCAAAAACCGAGAAATACCCCTGAACCCGTTTGCGTTTTCCTACGAAACGAATAGTCCTACCTCGGTTGTTTCAATCCAGGACAAACCAGGGTTGACGCAAACTTTTTCATTTCTAGGTTGTTTCGCGTTTGCACTGCGTATTAATTCCAATCATCATTCTCCTTTCTCGGTGCCAGGAAACAGTTATTTAATGCTCATTCGTTATAGTTTTAAGAATAGCTAATGATTCTTTTACCTGATTAGTGTCATGCTTCAGCAAAAAAATTATTAAAAGAATTTGTTACGGATTTACACGGATTGCCACGGATAAAAAACAAAAAATCCGTGAATATCCGTGTAAATCCGTGGCTAAAAAACTTTTGCTGAAATATAGCGCTAATCAAGTTCTTTTAAATCACTGGGTATCCGCAAGAGGTCGAAATAGATAAAAGGCTGATTTATTGTATAATCACGCTATTGAAATTCAGGAGGATTTAAATGAAAATAGTCATTTTTATTATTATTGTTTTTTCCGCTTTTGCGCGGGCAGAAAAGACCAGTCGAAACGATGAACAGTTCAAACAGTGGCTTAAAAAATTTCCGGCAGCAGATACGGATAAAAACGGTACTCTTACTGAAAGTGAAGTGAAGGCTTTTCAGAAAAGCCGGGTCAATAATGGGAATATTCCGACACCGCAGCAAAACCAGAACAGAGTGAATCTCATGCCTGCTGCAACATTGACCAATGTGCAGTACGGCTCTCATGAACGGAATGTGTTTGATTTCTGGAAAGCAGAGTCATCCAATCCAATTCCGGTGCTGGTCTTTTTTCACGGCGGCGGATTTGTCGCGGGAGATAAGTCCAAGTATTATGGCGACCCGCTGGTACTCCGCTGCCTGTCAAACGGCATCAGTGTGGTCACTGCAAACTACCGCTTCGTCACCACGCATCCTTTTCCGGCACCGCATCATGACGGAGGAAGGGTGATACAGTACCTCAGATGGAAAGCTAAGGAGTGGGGCATTGACACAAAACGGATAGCCTGCACCGGAGGCAGTGCCGGAGCCAATATTTCGGTCTGGCTTGCCGTACATGATGATCTTGCTGACAGGAAGAGTGCAGATCCCGTTTCGCGTGAATCTACCCGGATCAGTTTCGCAATTGGAAATGGTGTACAAACCAGCAATGACCCAAGGTTCATATGGAAAAATATTGTAAGTGGTCAGCCCGTGCATCCTTCCATGTATCCTTTTTTCGGACTGAAGGGTGACGCTGATATGGCCAAAAGCCTCGAATCAAAGATGCTCGATACAGTTGCGAGGGAATCATCTGCCATAAATCATGTAACCAAAGATGATCCGCCGCTCCTTTTAAAATTCGGGAAAAGTGAACTCGGCTCCTTGCCGCTTCCCGCCGGCACGGCAGCGAACATATATATTCATCACCCTGCTTTCGGGAAATTTATGCAGGAAGAGTATAAAAAAATCAATCTTGAGTGTCACTGGTGGTACATGGATAAGCCCGGCACAACGGACGAGGAATGGGATTTCGTGCTGAAACATTTTGGTAGGAAGTAAAAAAAGGTTCGTTTAATCCGGCTGCTTCGGGTCGTACCGGTCACATAACAGCAATCCAAGAACAGTGCACAGAGCAACGATACTGAAAAACCAGAAGGCAGGCTGTATTCCAATGTAACGGGTAATAAAACCAAAAGAAAAAGAAAGAAAAACTGCACCGGTACACATGACTAATGAAAAAACAGAAAGTACCGTGGCCCTGATTTCTGAAGGAATATCCCTTTGCAGCCTTGTTTCCACGCCGACTTCAATTACCGCATACAGAAAAAAGGTTATACAGAAAAAAATAAGATACGCGGGCCGGCGGCCGGCGGCGGCGAAGAATAAGCTGAGTGCCGAAAAGCACCCGAGAAGATAAAGCCGGCGGGCAGATTTGTTCAGCGACGGAAAGCGGGCCGCAGTAATATTGCCCAGAGCCTGGATGCCGAATACTGCCACCATGACCACTCCAAACGTTTTTATTAAGAGTCCCTGCCAGTTCAGATAAAGCTGAATAAACTCATCAAGGACATGTATGACCGCGTAGTAACCTAAGGCCAGCAGCATTAAATGTCTGACATTTCTTTTTTTATACACAAGGGAAAGAGTTTCTTTTATAATACGAAGATATGATGCGCTTTTTTTTGATATTCCCTGATATGTTACTTCATGCATGGATAAGACCGGGAGAGTGCCAGCTAAGAAAGTGAAAGAGGTTGCCAGGAGAGTGATGGTAAAAGAATAGCCGGATAAAAACCCTCCGGACAGAACAGCGAGCGCAACTGAAGTTTTGTGAATAGCATGCCCCGTGCCGGTTATTTTTTCGTAACGGTCTTCTGCGCCATGCGCTTTGAGATTATCAAAAAGAAGCGCTTCAAGTGCTCCTGATGCCATTACTTCCTGAATGCCCCAGAGTAAAAAACCCACGGCAAAAAGAAAAAAGGAATGCGCAAAGTACCAGACGATAAAAGCTGCAGACTTACAAATCATTCCGGCAAGAAGTATCCGTTTGCGGCCAAACCGGTCTGCAAGCGCGCCGGAAGGTATCTCCAGAAGCAGTGCAAAGAAACTCCACACTCCGATAAGGGCAGAGCACTGAAAGAGGCTCATCCCCCGTGACTGGAAAAAAATCATGTACGCCGGATATATCAGGCCGAAATCGCACATTGCGCGGTAGGCATAAAAACTGCGAATGAACTTTTGCAATATTTAATGTTTACTACTTAGTCGGTAAAATTTTTTTAAGTCCTTCCTGCCAGGGATATATAGTTATATTGCGGGATGACAGAGCTGTTTTATTCTGTGACAGAACGATAAACCGGGCACCGGGAATATCAGCCGATAGCGCTGCTTTGTGGGTAAGGGAAGAAAAATCGCTGATCACGCCGGACCTAATTTCTATGCAGTAGTGTTCTTTGTGTGAGATACTGACAATCAGGTCAATTTCCACTCCGTCCTTGGTTTTAAGATAAGATAGTTTGTAATCTTTTTCAGTATAACGGTTGAGTCTGAAAATCTCTGAGATGATAAAACTTTCAAACAGCTTGCCATATTCATAAGTTGATTACCGGTTCCCCGCATTCCAAACAGAAAAAAACTATACGTTCTTGATACTTTGAGCAGCCGCGTATACATAGGCGTTATTGTATCATAATTGATCAGTGGTTACAACTAACGGTTCGAAAATGTCCGCCATATCCGGAGTAATGTTTGTTTTCACGGCTTTCGTACCGGCAAAAGCTCAAGCCACCATCCCGTGTTCGGCCCCCGGTAGGCGATGGCGACCTGAATCAGAAGCATTTCCTCTCCCTCCGGAACAATCCACGGAGGCACATACGTGAGCGATTTTGCATGTTCAATGCTTTTTTCCGCCAGATAATTAAAAAAATCCTGTGTTTTTGATATTTGAACTTTTTTTAAAAAAACTATTTTCCCGTCACGACTCACCCCGGACAGCACTGAGGCAGAATCCGGATTTACAAAATGAAAATTAATCTCAGGATTTGCATACACAAACGTTCTGAAGGCTTCACCCACACTGTCAACAAATGCCTGATAAAATTCGGCTTCAATATCTTTTTGCGCGCCCGGACGCGGCCGGCCGGAAAGATCGGTATAAAGTCTGAACATCATGGATTGTTCAGTCATCAGCCTGGTTTTTTCATGAGGCGAATCACCTTCTTTTTCCATACTACTTACGGGATTCTGTGCAGTTCTTGTCCGTGAAGGTATTTTAACACCGGATTTCTCATCGGTACGGAGTTCCTCGTCGGCCTTTTGTTCTTTTTCCGTTGCACGCGCGCCTGGTTTCGGTACTCCTGCATCGAGATGGAAATTTTGATAATTTTTTTCCGTGCCGTCAGGTACATGCAGACCCTTGTCCCGGGTAATTTGTCCCGCTGATTTTATATTTTTCGGGGATATGATATGTGAGTACTCTTTCAGTTCGTCTTCCGGCAAAGACCGAAGATCAAGCAATACCCGCATTTCTGCATTTTCATTTACAGGAGGGGTGAAAAAAAAGTCATTTTTCCCAAGATACGCACACACCGCAACACATAACGCATGGGTAAGCGCGGAAGCAAGGAGTGAGCCAGTCCACAGCTTTTTCATACGTTTCCGCCAAACTCAGCATCCACGCGCATGGATGGCCGCTTCAGAGAATATACTTGGAAAGATCCTTGTTTTCTTTAATGTCTTTCAATCGGCTCACTACATATTCACTTGAAATAGTGATGTTCTTTTCAGTATTAGGTGCATTGAATAAAATGTCTTCAAGCAGTTTTTCCATAACGGTCGCAAGACGGCGGGCACCGATGTTAAACATGCTGAGGTTTACTTCATGCGCAATGTTTGCTATGGTTTTCAGCGCATCATCTGAAAAATCCAGCGTGATATGTTCAGTCGATAAGAGCGCTTTATACTGCCGGACCAGACAGTTCTTCGGCTCGGTGAGGATGCGCAGCAGATCATCAACACTCAGAGGATTAAGTTCCACCCGTATCGGAAATCTCCCCTGCAGCTCAGGAATCAGATCGGATGGTTTTGATACGTGAAACGCGCCGGAAGCGATAAAGAGGATATGATCGGTTTTGACCACGCCGAAACGGGTATTGACACTGCTTCCTTCGACAAGGGGAAGCAGGTCACGCTGCACTCCTTCACGCGACACATCAGGCCCTTTCCCGCTCTCGCGGCTTGCTATTTTATCGATCTCATCAAGAAAGATTATGCCCATGTTTTCGGTAAGCTCCACTGCGTTTGCGACTACTTTATCCATGTCGATTAGTTTGTCGCTGATCTGGGTTTCAAGGTATTTCCGTGCGTCAGCGACCTTCATCTTTTTCTTTTTTTGCCCGCCTTGCGACAGAGAGCCGACCATTTGCTGCATGATTTGATCCATCTGTTCCATTCCCTGTTCGGGTATAAATTCGATAAAAGCATTCCGCAGCTGCGGCTCACGGGATTCTACTTCAATATATTTTTCTTCGAATTGACCTTTTTGCAGCTTATCACGGAATTTTTCCCGTGTTGCCGCGTATGACTGCATCTTTTTTTTAATTTCGGGAGGAGATGCAACCGGCCCGAGCGTGGTTGAAAGGGAACTGGCACTTTCCTGAGGCGGCGATTCTTTGTTGTCCGTCTGCTGAACTGCAGCCGGAGGCGGCGGCGGAATAAGACAGTCAAGAATGCGGTCCTCCGTCATTTTCTCCGCATCTTTCTTTACATCCTTAATCGCTTTGGTTTTGACCTGATTAACCGCTATATTAACCAGATCGCGTATCATGGATTCCACATCGCGCCCGACATAACCTACTTCGGTAAATTTTGAAGCTTCGATTTTTAAAAACGGCGCGTCATTAAGTTTCGCAAGGCGCCGCGCTACTTCGGTTTTACCGACACCGGTGGGACCTATCATAATGATGTTTTTCGGAGAAATCTCATCCTGCAGTTCTTTAGGAACATTTTTTCTGCGTGCACGGTTACGGAGCGCAATCGCGACGGCTTTTTTTGCTTCACTCTGTCCGATTATGTATTTATCAAGCTCGCGAACAATTTCTGCCGGAGTTAATTCGTCAAGAGAGGTTTCAGTAACTTTTTCGGAGATTGGTTCACTTTCCATTTATTTCCTCGATTTTTATATTTGTATTTGTGTAAATACAGATTGTTCCGGCTATTTCAAGCGATTTCTGGACTATATCCCGTGCGGAGAGCTCAGTATTCTGCAGGAGCGCGAGTGCCGAAGCACGCGCATAATCGCCTCCCGATCCGATTGCGATAACATCTGTTTCCGGTTCAATGACCTCGCCGGTGCCGGCAAGAAGAAGGATACTGTTTCCGTCAGTTACCAGAAGCATTGCCTCGAGCTGCCGGAGGTATTTATCCATCCTCCACATTGAAGCAAGTTCAACACAGGAACGAAGCAGATCACCGCTGAATTCTTCAAGCTTTTTTTCAAACCTGTCGTAGAGCGTAAATGCGTCTGCAACTGATCCTGCAAAACCTGATACGATGGTGTTTTTATATATCCTTCGCAGTTTTGATGCGTTGCCTTTGACGACAGTACTGCCGAGTGTTACCTGTCCGTCCGCGCCCATGGCGACTTTATTGTTTCTGCGTACACATACAACAGTTGTCGCATGAAATTCAGGTGCTTTCCGTTCAATACTCATGTTGCTTTACTCCTGGATTATTTTTCTGTTGCGGCGGGTTTTTGTATCACGCAGTCTTTATCCTGCTTCGCCATTGGATGCCACTGAAGATAATTTTTTCTAAGTTTGCGTGCGTCAATATGCGTGTAGATCTGTGTAGCCGAAAGTGATTTATGCCCGAGTAATTCCTGTACCGTCCGGAGATCTGCGCCGCCGGATAACAGATGCGTCGCATAGGTGTGACGCAAGGTGTGCGGATGCACGGAAGCGTTCGGCGGCACCCGCCGGGAAACTGATGAAAAAATTTTTTGTATTCCCCGCACCCCAAGAGGGTTGCCGAACCTGTTTAGAAATACAGTTGTTTCATCAAAGTGAGAAGGATGTGTTTTTTTTAAAAATACTGCCCGCTGCGGAAGGTACTTTGTAATGAGATTCAGTACTCTTTCGGTAAGAGGCACAAGCCGTATCCGGTTACCTTTGCCCTTGATTCTGATACTCTGATCGTCGGAATTAATTACATCAAGACACAGCCCTGCTGCTTCAGAAACGCGCAGTCCCGTCGCATAGAGCAGTTCAAATAAGAGTTTATTCCTGATATTTAAATAGCCGTCATCAGGCAGGGCGTGCATGAGTTTTTTCACGTGTTTTTCGTGTAGAAAATCCGGGAGCGGTGAAGACATTTTTTTAAGCTTGATTCCGGCAAGCGGTGACTGTACGACTATTCCTTTCTGCAGACAAAAACGGTAAAATGAGCGGAGACCGGCAATCCGTCTGCGGATGGTCCGCGGCGCATGTTGTTTAAGGTACATATTCTGCATGTAATTTTTTATATCATCGTAGGTAATTTTTTCAGCCGGGATTTTATCGTTGACCTGGTTTGTATTTAAAATATCTGATGCGGAATTGTTCGCAGATTTATTGCGGAGTGAATTGCCAAAATCATGAAGATCTCCTTCGTACGCCGCAACGGTTTTTTCTGAATACCCCCGGACACTTCGTATATACTGCAGAAAAAGAGGAGCTTCACACAGTTGCGGCATCGTTTTCCTGGGTTTCATTTTTTTTGTATCCGCAGCCTTCACGCATACATTCGTGTACAAATCCCTTTTTTTTACTGCCGCTTTCAAAAAGCATACTTCCGCACGCCGGACATTTTGCATCAAGCGGCGTATTCCATGATACAAATGAACACTCCGGATACCGGCTGCAGCCGTAAAAATCACGGCCTTTTCTTGATTTGCGAGCGATGATTTTTCCGCTGCAGGATTCCACAGGGCAATCTCCGAGTGAAACTGATTCGGTAAAACGGCATTCGGGAAATCCCTCGCACGCAATAAAGTAACCGAACTTGCCAAGCTTCTTCATAAGCTGCTTCCCGCACTTCGGACATGAAAGCCCGGTGGGCTCATCCAGAATACTTTTCATTTCAGCAATATTGGCGCGCGCGGACTCCATTATGACTTTAAACCCCGCGTAAAAATCTGAAATCACCGAAACCCAGGAAACCGAGTTTTCCGCAACTTTATCGAGGTCTTCTTCCATTTTTGCAGTAAAATTCACATTAAGCAGTTCCGTAAAGTTTTTTTCCATCAGATTATTTACAAGCGACCCGAGTACGGTAGGCACAAGCTGGCGCTTTACTCTTTTCGCATAATATTTTCTGATGAGGCGCTCTATGGTCGGGGCGTAGGTTGACGGCCTTCCTATTCCGGATTCTTCAAGAGCTTTTACAATTGATGCATCATTAAACCGTGGCGGCGGACTGGTGAAATGCTGCTCGGGTTTTACTGCATCTACTTTGAGAATTTCGCCTTTAGAAAAAACCGGCAGTTTGTTCATTTTAACTTCATTTTTAAAAATATGAAAAACCTGGGTAAAACCTTCAAAGGTAATAACACTGCCGGAAAGCGAAAACTCAGCATCACCTACTTGTAAAATTATCCGTACGGTATTCACTTCCTGTGATTTCATCTGCGAAGAGACAAATCGTTCCCAGATTAGAGAGTAGAGCTTGAACTCATCAGGTTCGAGATACCGTTTGATTGATTCGGGAGTATGAGCGACCGATGTCGGACGTATTGCTTCATGCGCCTCCTGCGCTTTTTTCCCGGACTTGTATTCATTGGGCGAATCGGGAAGACAGGCAGGAAAATGCTCGCTGATATATGTGCGTACCTCGGAAAGCGCGATATCACTTATCCGCACACTGTCTGTACGCATATAGGTGATAAGACCGGTTAATTCACGGCCGAGAGAAATACCTTCATACAGCCGCTGTGCAATCATCATTGTTTTTGAAGAAGAGAAGCCGAAGCGTGTAGCTGCTTCCTGCTGAAGACGGCTTGTGGTATACGGCGCGGATGGTTTGCGGTTGCGGACAGTTTCAATGAGATCGCTTACTACCGCATCTTTCCCGGAAATGTTTCCGACGATTGTATCGACTGCAGCTTTGCAGTCCAGTACCGGCCGCGCCCCCTGAAATGAAAGTAAATCAGCGGTAAACGGTTTTTTTATATGTTCCTTTACACAGTCGATTTGAATTGTCCAGTATTCCTGCGGATCAAAATTGAGGATTTCATCTTCCCGCACGCAGATGAGATTAAGCGCGACGGATTGTACGCGCCCGGCGGAAAGACCTTTTTTTATTTTTTCCCATAAAAGGGGGGAGATTGAGTATCCGACAAGCCGGTCAAGTACTCTCCGGGCTTTTTGCGCATACACCAGACCCATATCGATTTCGCGCGGATGTTTCACCGCTTCTTTTATTACATCTTTGGTAATCTCATTAAATGAAATTCGGCTGACCGGAACATCCTTGTTTTTTTCGGTCAGAACCTTTGCAAGATGAAATGCGATTGCTTCACCTTCACGGTCATTATCGCTTGCGACCAGCACCTCACTGCTGTCACGGCCTTTGCGCTTGAGTTCCTGAAGAAGTTTTCCTTTACCCCGCACGGTGATATACTCGGGTTCAAAGCCGTTTTCTATATTAACCGCCATGCGCGACTTCGGCAGATCAATAATATGCCCCATGCAGGACATTACCGAATATTCCGAACCAAGATATTTATTAATGGTTTTTGCTTTTGCCGGAGATTCAACTATTACAAGACGCTGTTTTCGTTTTTTTGTTCTTGCTTTTTTGGCTTTGGAAGTTTTTTTTGTTTTTGCTTTCATTATCTCTTTCAAAATTAGAATTTTAGAAGTACAGTTTATCAGTAGATTGATTTTATTTCAAGTGGCGGGGTTTCGTAACCCGTAATTCAGACGGACGTTTGCCGCCGCCCTCCTGGCGGCGCCTACACTCTGTACTGAGAAAAAAAATGCGGCATCCTGCCGTTTTTTTCTCAGTAAAACCGCTCTGAATTACGGGTTACGAAACCCTCCACCAGGGAACCGTCAATGATTAATCCTTCCACTTATATATAAAAAATGATTTTCCTGTTGAACAGGCGTTGCCTCAATTATCTTCAATTAAAATCTTTTGCTTTTAATTTCATAAAGTGATACTTGGTTTACATAGCGCTGGGCTGGGATGTCGATAATAGCGCCGGTCTCGCGCAAGCCTACCGCGAAATTATAGCAGAAGAAAAAGAATCTTTTACCGTCGGCAATGTTAAAACTCTTGATTTTCAGAGCCTTCAAAGTTATGTTGATGGGTATGTCCAGAGAACATCTCGATGATGCGGGGTGGAACTTTGCCGGAGACGCCGAACAGAAACTTTTGAAGAAGATACAGGCGGCAGGGGTGCCGCTGGGTGAAAATGTGAAAGGACAAATCTTTTATGGAATTAAAACTGGACTGAACGAGGCTTTTGTAATAGACGAAGAAACCATAAAGAGATTGATTAAGGATGATCCGCGGAGAAAGGAAATAATTAAGCCGTTTTTGGCAGATCGGGATGTGAAACAGTATCAGACACCGAAGGCGGATAAGTATTTGATATTTCTTCAAAAAGGGTGGACAAAAGAAAACTGAAAAGAGAGTAAATATCCATGGTCTATACTTGAAAAGAAATATCCGGCAATTGCTAAACACCTTGAACCATTTGAAACTGCCGGAAAGAAGCGTTGTGACCAGGGTGATTACTGGTGGGAATTGCGTGCATGTGATTATTATGATGCATTTGAAAAACCGGAAATTTTATACCAAGTCTTTCAAGTGTCACCATGCTTTATATACGACACCCATGGATTTTATTGTAATAATGCAACTTGGATAATTCCTGACGCTTCCATTCTTCTTGTTTCAATATTAAACTCTAAACTCGGGTGGTACATGATATCAAAATACTGCGCTCAAATTCAAAATGGATATCAGCTTATTTTTCAATATTTTGGAAAAGTAACAATCTGTATCTTGCTTTTACCTGGGGTCGTCGATTACTATCCTCAGTTATAAAGAACGAACAAAAAAAATACGAAATGTTTGGCGAGATTTCTTTTTCGATTAATACTTCTTATCTTTACTATAACTCGGCAATTGATTTTTTATATCAATATTTTATTTACAAGTATTACAATGAGCTTATTTTAATTGACGAGCAAAGAGAAGATAAATTATACAAATTTGATATTAATATTGGAATGGAAAGCATTTTCGAAAAACAAATAAAAATGATTGAGAAGGATCTTAAAGAGATAATGAAATAAATTACTCTCGGTTACTCAGCTTTCCGGATACAAATTGAAGGTGTTTTTTGCACAGGATAACAAGAAGATCTGCGATATCACATCATTTCTGGAAATCGGCTTGTTCTGTGACCTGAAAGAGTATGCTCAGTTGCGAAAAGTCCGTGCAATTGGCTGCGGTCTTGAGTGAGAAATGGGCTGGATCTCAGCACGGATACACTGGAACTCTTAAAGACAATTACACAATAGATCTCGATGAACCTTTGCCGATGGATAACTCTAAGGTAAAAATAACCATAGAGCCCTTTTCTGTTAATGAAAGAAGAGGGAACGTGAATTCGGTTGTCTGAAAGGAAAAATCCGGAAGATTCCGGGTTTTGTTGATCCTTTAGAAGACTGCAAGGAGTATATCACCGTATGCAGAAAAGTTCCCGTAACCCGTCACGCCAGTTGATGACCTTGATTCCTTCGAGCGAATAGGTGTGTTCGGTTTGACAAAAGCACCATGGCCTCGCTATGGGATGTTCGCTTAGGAATGACTTCAGTCAGTGCAGACTATCCATTCGCGGTTTTGTCTCAGATTTGATTTCCACAGCGTGCACTTCACTGATGTTTTTTTTCACCGCGATAAAGTCTACCTCGACACCGGAATTGGTCTGCCAATAAAAAAACTCATAGCCTGATTCAAAATAATCATTGAGCCGCACGCACTCCTGAATGATACAGGTTTCAAACAACATGCCGTAACGATAAGTTCCCGGGCGCGGCTGGATATCAATTTCACCGCGTATTGCGTTTAAAACACCGCAATCGAAAAAATAGTATTTCGGAGCAGACCGCATTTGCTTGCGGACGGACTGTGACCAGCCGTTTATTCTGACACTTACCATCATGTCCACCAGAATAGAGTAATACTCCTGAATGGTCTTGGTACTGACCAAAGCATCTCTTCCAATGCCCGAGTAATTAACCGGTTTGCCGTTCATCTGCCCGGCAATAATAGCACTATGCTTTTCCATAAACGGTACTTATGACATGGGAAATACTGTCGGGGTGCTCAAAACTCTCATCATGCGCAGATTTCCCGCCCTGTGCTCGGAATTTGACGATCACCCGATAGGGAGGTGTACCTTCGGTATATGGAATTGATCACGATTGCTGCGAAGTAAATCTGCGGCGGCTTTTGCTCGAAGGCGGATTAATTCACATGCCTTCCCGGGCGACAGATGAATAGCCGCAAGTTTGGCTTTACTGTATTCCTCGAAACTCAGATGATCCAGGCCGTCCTGTAACAGTCCGCGCTTCACGCCGGCAGTTACGACTCCGGGTGTAAGTGTGCTGGCTTCGCGGCAAAGCGCCTCTTCACCCGCGGCAAAAAAAACCGGCACACCTATCTCGGCAGCGGCAAAGGCGAATTGTCCGTATTCCCCAATCGAAATGCCGTTAAGGGTAAAATCAATGTGATTCCTCCATGGCCATGGCTGTCATTCACCACTATTCGTGAAGTTCCGCCGTCGAAAAAACCTGCCACGGCTGCGTTTGTTTCATCGGTCAGAATTTTTTTTCCGAGTTCGTAATACCGGCCGGCGGGCTCGCACCAATCATTGAAATTCAGTACCCCTGCACAGCCTTCCATTTCCGTGATAATATAAATGTTCATTATAACTCCGTGTTACTAATCACGGATCCAGGGGATCTGTACCGTGAATGAATACTTCACTGCCTGGTAATAACCTGGTACGATGGAAGCCTCTCCAGCTGAAACTTCCCAGGGGATACCCAAGTTCAACTTTGCATCTTTTTGTAAATCCGCTTATGCAGCCGAAACTGTAGTAGAAACTTTGTAAAATTGTGGATACTACTAGTGCCTTACAGTATTTATGCGCTAATAAAAAACGTGCTCCGTTTCTCAGGTTTGTCGTGGAATGCCGGGCATACGGCTCAAGCGCGATCTGTGAATTTTTAAGCCCGTATCTTTCCAGTAAATGCTGTTTCATCTGCCAGGCTTCATTGTAAGGTGTATCTGAAGGGTGCACATTACCTCCGCTTACCAGAACTACCGGCACCCCCAGTACCCTCATTGATTCGACCGCCCAAAGAAGTCTCAGTTTGGAAATCTCTGTTATCTCCACCGGCTTATCCGTATTTGGCGGGGTGAACCCCTGAACAAAAACGACTGGGTATTTCCTGCAGCAAAACTCTGCGTAATTATCCTGCAGGTAAATGCTCACCTCTTCATTTTCTGTATGCAGGTCAATATTGCATCCATTATGCCTGGCTGCGTCAGCCGGGGCAAAAGCATACTCTTCAGGAGGTATTGGTAAGGTCACGGGATATCTTTGTAAGATTAGTATTTTATTTCTACTGATTTTTTTTTATCCGCATAACTTCCTCAACCGTTGTCTCAAGAAGATCCGCTATTTCCTCTGTTTTAAAGCCCTTCTGCAGCATTTTTCCAATTGCCTTTTCCGTTTTAAGCTGTACACCTTGTTGCATACCTTGTTGTATACCTTGCTGCATACCTTGTTGAACAGATTCTTCTCTGATTTTTTGATCATGACGTTCTAATGTTGAACTTAACATATTTTTCACCTCCCAAAGGTTTTCAATATTTGTAATAATTTCGCTGGAGTTGTTTTCAAAAATACTATTAACCCATTCCTTAAATCCTGATATAACCTCCGGATTTTCATCTTCAATTAGAGTAATAATATTTTTGATGTGCCGTTTGAGTTTTTCTTCACTATCACTATTTTCAATTAAAAACACAGCGGCTAAAGCATTTTTAATTTTCATAAGGGTGTCTTCTGAAAATTCGTTTTCAATAATTTTATAATATTCGAAACTTGGTATGTAGTTTTCCGGTATAGAATGATGAATTAATTCACGAATATTTGTAACAGATGTCCATTTCGGATCACCATTATAAATTAATACAGGAAAAACAGCTGGTAATTTTTCGGCAAACCCCTGGCTGTTTATCAGGTGTTCGTAAAACTCACAGATATACCGTAGAATACGAAGGGACATAGTCTTGTCTACCGTGGATTGAAACTCCATCAAAAGATAAATGTATACAGATGAATTTTTAAAATTAATTTTATATATTATGTCTGATTCTTTTTCCTTGTACGCTTCAGTAATAAATGATTTGTTGACTAATTCGAGTGTTGAGTAGTCAAGCTCCTGGGTGAATCCCTCATTTACAAAAAACCTGAGGAGCTCTTCAACAAAACCTTTATGTTGAAACAGTCTCTTGTAATTACGATCATGATAATGAGACATAGAAAATTATATCATGGCTTTAAAGAGATAAATGTAATGTTTGACAATCTCCCAGGTTGTTTGGAGCCACTGCATGTAGTAAATTTTTTGTGTATTTATAAGCAACAATCGGCTCTTAATGATAAAATTGACTGATTAGATTTTAAAAAAAAACGAACCAATAATGCAATTTAAGCAAGAAGGTATAGTACAAAGCACCGCCGGATGCTCAGCACAAGTAATTATCCCCCGCAGTCATGCATGCAACGGCTGCGCGCTCAAAAGCGCGTGCGCGGCGCCCGGAACGCAAACTGTAAGCGCTCAAGTACACCAGTCATCCCTGCCGCTTGAGCCCGGCTGCCGGGCCGTTATCACTGTAAATGGTTATACTGGCTTTTTAGCGGTGACCACTGCATTTATTATCCCTTTTATAATTTTTGTGTCAGCAATATTTACTTCACTCCATAAAGACCTGCCGGAGTACATCTCTGTGCTGACCGGCATCGCCTTTCTCGCGTTATATTTTTTTTACTTTTTCTATTACGAAACCGTACCGCGGCTTTATTTCCGGTCTTTGCCCGCAGGTCAGACCCTTCTGAATAGACCGTCCGTTTTTTAATTTATCAGGCAGAGGAGCAATATTATGAATGTGTTGGTATCACCGGTAATTCTTTTGGGTGCAATCGGTGCGGTCTCCGCAGTACTTTTATCCATTACCGCACGATTTTTTAAAGTACACGAAGATCCCCGCATTGATTCAATCGCAGAAATGCTTCCCGGCGCCAACTGCGGCGGCTGCGGATATCCGGGATGCAGAGGTCTCGCAGAGGCATTGGCTAAAGGCGCGGATAAAAAAGATATCAGCGCGCTCAAATGTCCCCCGGGCGGGAACGATACAATGAATAAAATCGCCGCGTATCTCGGTATGACCGCGGCACAGACCGAACCGACCATCGCAGTATTAAGATGTTACGGCACATTATCGGCGGCTCCTTCCAAATACCGCTTCGACGGGCCGAAGAGCTGTGCGGTTGAGAATATGCTTTTCAGCGGTGAAAGCGGCTGCGGGTATGGCTGCGTAGGAAACGGAGACTGCGCCGCCGCATGCACGTTCGGCGCTATCACCCTATCCCCGGTTACCGGTCTTCCTGAAGTAGATCCGCTTAAATGTACGAGCTGCGGAAAATGTGTTACAGCCTGTCCGAGAAATCTTTTTGAAATCCGGACACGGGGCAAAAAAGACAGACGGGTATGGATTTCATGCCGTAATACCGAAAAGGGCGGGTTTGCCCGTAAGAATTGCGCATCAGCATGTATCGGCTGTGGTGCCTGCGTCAAGGCCTGTCCTGAACAATTCAGCGCAATCACCATGCAGAATAATCTCGCGTATATTGATTCAATTAAATGTAAACGCTGCGGAAAATGTATTTCAGTCTGTCCGACACACGCGGTGAAAGCGACGTTTGAGCCGCCGAAAAAAGAGGAAAATTTATGAGTACTGACATTTTACACCGCACACAATATACTTTTTCGATCGGCGGCATTCACCCCAGGGCAAATAAACTCACCGCCGGCAGTCCAATACGAAAAGCCAAACTGCCTCCGAATGTCACTATTTTTCTATCTCAACACCTCGGCGCACCTGCTGTCTGTCTGGTTGAAAAAGGGCAAAAAGTAAAAACCGGCACACTGATCGCAAAACCTCAGTCATTTATCTCAGCGGGAATTCACAGTTCTGTTTCCGGAGTGGTCGAAAAAATTGAAGCAATGTATGACCCATGCGGATATAAACGCCCGGCGGTAATCATCCGGGTCGAAGGAGATGAATGGGAAGAAAGTATCGACAGATCCCCTGATCTAATCTGGAAGACCGGCATGTCCGGACCTGAATTAGTTTCCCGAATATCCGATTCGGGTGTGGTCGGACTCGGAGGCGCGTGTTTCCCGACAAATGTAAAATACATTCTTCCAAAAGGGAAAACTGCTGATACACTTATCATCAACGGTGTCGAGTGTGAACCCTATCTCACCTCCGATCACCGGCTCATGCTTGAAAAAGCCGATGAAATACTCATCGGCATTGAAATATTAAAAACTGCTCTTTCAGTCCGTTCAGCGGTCATCGGCATAGAGGCAAATAAACCGGATGCGGCAGAATTGTTATCAATAAAGGCGGCAGATTATCCGGGAACTGAAGTAAAACTTCTTAAAGTACAATACCCTCAGGGCGCGGAGAAGCAATTAATTCAGGCTCTTGTACAAAGAGAAGTCCCGTCGGGAAAATTACCCATTGACGCTGGCTGTGTCGTAGATAATATCGGTACCGCGTTTGCTGTCTACGAAGCTGTTCAGAAAAATAAACCTTTGTTCGAACGGGTCGTAACAGTAACCGGTCCGAATGTTGCCGCACCGGGTAATTTTCTCGTCCGGATCGGTACGCCCGTGCGGTCCATTCTTGAAGAATGCGGAGGCATTCCGGATAATACTGCCAAAATCATTAACGGCGGGCCAATGATGGGGAAAACACTCGTGAATACCGAGGTGCCGGTCACAAAAGGCACGAGCGGAATATTACTCCTTCCTGAAGAAAGCGCGTGCCGGAAAACCGAGCAGAATTGTATCCGCTGCGGGAGATGTGTTAATGTCTGCCCGATGGGGCTCACCCCATTCCATCTCGATGTACTTTCCAGACATACACGGATAGATGAACTCGAAACAGGCGGAGTACTTGACTGTATTGAGTGCGGAAACTGCAGCTATGTGTGTCCGTCAAGCCGTTCTCTTCTCGATTATATACGGCTTGGGAAAATGAAAACTGCGCATGCAGTACGCGAAAGGAATAAAAAATGAATCAAAAAACAGTTATTTCATTATCGCCGCATATAAAAGATTCTGACACCACAGAAAAAATAATGCGCCGGGTAGCCATCGCACTTCTGCCTGCGCTCATCATGTCCGTTTATTTTTTCGGACTTCGCGCGCTTTTTGTTTCGGCATGGGCGGTCATCTGCTGTGCGGGAACGGAGCTGTGTATTCAGAAATTACTTTTTAAACGCGCATCTTCAGTTCATGATTTTTCCGCGATAGTAACCGGGATGCTTCTCGCGTTTAATCTTCCTTCCAATATTCCCTTGTGGCAGGTTGCCGTTGGTTCGCTTGCGGCAATCGGCGCGGCAAAAATGACCTTCGGCGGACTCGGCAAAAATCCGTTTAACCCTGCGCTCATCGGAAGAGCATTTATGCTCGCATCGTTCCCCGCGGATATGACGTGTTGGCCGCTGCCTCACGCGGTTGACGGTCTGCTTAATTTCACCAGATCCGGATTTGACGCGGAAACAGGGCCTACTGTTCTCGCGCTCATAAAAGAAAATGTCAAAAACGGCGCGGCTCTCGATACTCTCCGCAGTACCCTTCCCGGTTATAAAAATCTCTTTTTAGGCTTTACCGGAGGGTCACTCGGTGAAGTGAGCGGCGCTGCGGTGCTTATCGGGTGCGCGTACCTAATTTTCCGGAAAGTGATCACTTGGCATATTCCGTTTTTTTATCTCGCAGGACTGAGTGCCCTGACCGGATTATTCTGGATATCTAATCCGCAGATATATGCGGACCCACTCCTCCATATTCTTTCCGGCGGCGCGCTTCTCGGAGCCTGTTTTATGGCCACCGACATGGTAACGAGCCCGGTAACCGTAAAGGGGCAGATTATTTTCGCCGCAGCGGGCGGCATTCTCTGCGGCGCTATCCGTATTTTCGGCAGTTATCCCGAGGGCTGTTCTTATTCAATTCTTATTCTGAATGCTTTTGTTCCGCTTATCGATAAATTTGTGACCCCGGTAAGATATGGAAAAAATTAATAAAATCTAAAAAAATCAAATCTAATGTCTGGAGAAAAATGATATGCGAAAAAAAATACCGTCAACTTTCATCAATATGTGTGCAGTACTTACCGGTATTTCCCTGTCCGCATCCTTCCTTCTCGGTCTTGCCTACACCAAGACACAAGATGCCATCGAACGGGTAAAAAATGAAAAAATCATCACTGCCGTACGTGAAGTACTGCCGGAATTCGATAATGATCCCCTTGCGGAAAAATACACAAACGCCGCGTGGCCTCTGTTTGAGTTTTATCCCGCAAAAAAAAACGGGCAACCCGCAGGAACAGCGGTCAGATCGTACTCTCCGGACGGTTTCTCAGGCAATATCTGGATTATAGCGGGCTTTCTTCCCGACGGGACAATTTTTAACGTGAAACTCACTGAACATGGTGAAACTCCCGGACTCGGTTCAAAATCCGGAGAAATGCCGTTTATAGGACAGTTCATCAATAAACATCCCGGTCATTTCATCCTCAAAGTGAAAAAAGACGGAGGCAGCGTTGATGCGGTGACCGCGGCCACAATAAGTTCACGGGCTTTCTGTGACGCACTCTCCAGGGCATATTCGGCGCTTAATAAATAGATACAAAAAAAAAGGAATATAAAATGAGTACGGTTAAAACTTTTTTTAACGGCATAGTAAAAGAAAATCCGGTGCTGGTACTTCTCCTGGGTATGTGCCCTACACTCGGTGTCACCAGTTCAGCAGAAAACGGACTCGGTATGGGTCTCGCTGCTACTGCGGTGCTTGTCGGCTCGAATGCGGCAATTTCAGCGTTTAAAAATTTAATTCCCGATAAAGTGAGAATCCCCTGTTTCATTGTCATCATCGCAAGTTTTGTCACCATTATCGATATGGTAATGGCGGCCGGGCTGCCGGAAATCCATGCAAAGCTAGGGTTGTTTATTCCGCTCATTGTGGTGAACTGCATTATTCTCGGGCGCGCAGAGGCTTTCGCCGCAAAAAACGGTGTCCTGTTGTCCGTTATTGACGGAATCGGAATGGGCATCGGGTTTACCGCCGCTCTTGTTACCCTTGGGTCCATCCGTGAATTAATCGGCAATGGTTCCGTATTCGGGGCACGTCTGCTTCCTGAAAATGCAAAAACAATTCTGATATTCATTATGCCACCCGGTGCGTTTCTCGCATTGGGATATCTTATAGCGGGTGTGAATAAAATTAAAACCAGAGTCGCGGGAGAATAACACATGGAATACATACTGATTATAATTTCCGCTGTTCTTGTAAATAATATTGTCCTCAATCAATTCCTCGGGATTTGTCCGTTTCTCGGTGTCAGTACTAAAGTCAGTACCGCGCTCGGTATGGGGGCCGCTGTCCTTTTTGTAATGACTGTCTCTACTGCGGTAACTCACCTCGCCTATTCGGTACTGCTTGTGCCGTTTGGTCTGGAATACATGCGGACAGTAACCTACATTCTCATCATCGCCGCGCTGGTGCAAATGGTGGAAATAATTTTAAAAAAAGTAAGCCCCGCGCTCTATCAGGCACTCGGAGTTTTTCTGCCGCTCATCACCACCAATTGCGCTATTCTCGGCGTCGCGATTATGGTTGTACAGAAAGATTTCTCTCTCATGAAAAGTATTGTGTTCGCCGGTGCGAATTCTGCAGGTTTTGCATTTGCGCTTATTATTTTCGCCGGGATAAGAGAACGACTTGACCTGATGGATACACCAAAAGCAATGAAAGGCGCCCCGCTCGCGCTGATTACCGCAGGGCTTCTCGCTCTCGCTTTCATGGGTTTTTCAGGAATGATTAAATGATCATACCAAAAAAAAAACATCTCTCCGACGAAGAATACAGTATACTTACAGACATTGCTGTCGAATTTAAGTGTAAAATCGGCAAAATAACCGGCGAAACAATTACGCTCTATCCCATTATCGGGGACGAAACAAGTGAATTGATGATCAACCGCATCGAGGGGCTTCCATTCGTTGACCATGTGCAGCGGATACAGGCGCCGTATAAACTCATGGCAATAGACAATAAACTCGCCCCCAGGTCAATAACCGCAGGATCAGACGGTCCGAACCCTGCGATATTCGGCGGCGGATCATTTACCATTATTGCCGGACACTGCACAATAGATCCTGAAAATCAATCTTTATTTATTGAGACCGCGCATGCAGCAAAAGAAGCCGGGGCGGATATGCTGCGCGGCGGAGTATGGAAACCGCGCACCACGCCTCATGCGTTTCAGGGTTCAGACAAAAGCCTGTCGGTTCTGATCGACGCAAAAAAGAAGACCGGGCTTCCTGTTGCAACAGAGGTAATGGACGAAGAACAGTTAAAAATGGCTCTGGAGGCAGGAGTGGATACTATACAAATCGGCGCGCGTAATGCGCTGAATTACGGTCTTCTTAAATCCATCGCCGCCCATACCACCGGCCGGAAAACCACGGTGCTGCTAAAGCGTTCCATTCATATGGGAACGGTGGATGAATTTATCAGCGCGGCTGAGTATCTGCTTACCGCAGGGAATTATAACGTACTGCTTTGCCCGCGCGGGGTGATGCCTGCAACACAAGGTTTCCGTAATTCACCGGATGAATCAATTACCTTGCTGCTGAAAAAAATGACATGGGCTCCGGTAGTGGTTGACCCTTCGCATGCGGTAGGAAACAGCCGCTATGTGCCGAATGCATCACTTGCTGCAGCCGCATACGGCGCTGACGGCCTTCTGATAGAAACACATATAGATCCCAAACGCGGTATCGGTGACGATCCGAAACAGGCAGTTACACCGGATGTACTTGCCGGCATCATACGCGATGCCCGTACAATCAAAAGTCTCTCGGTAAAATATCTCGACCGGATTATTTTTCTCCGAGAACGTAATTAATCTGTATATTCCCTTCCGGTGAAATTTCTATCGTTTTAAATTCGTACACGTTCACGATCTTTGTTCCGCCGCAGGATTCTGTTCTGATTTCAGCAAACGAACTGAGATGCGTATGTCCATGAAGCCATAACAATGGTTTTGTTTTTTCGATAAATGACTGAAAACACGCAAACCCGCGGTGCGGAATGTCCTGACCGTCGCCGAGGTTAAACGGCGGGGCGTGACTTACGACTATGAGCGGCCTCCCGGTCTGCTTCTTTAATTTTTCCAATATGCGAATCATACGTATTTTGCGCAGCATACGGCTTGTTTTTTTTTTCATTTCCGATTCTGAGTATTGAAAAGGCTCATTATTGTACCGCATGGAACCGGGAAACCCGCAGAGAATATACTTTTTTTCTATAACCGGTTTGATGGATAAATCAATACCGCCGGGCAGCGCATTGCCGGAAAAAGGGGCGCACTGACCGTGAAGGCAATTGTAGCTTTCTTCGGCATTATGGTTTCCGTTTACATAATAAATAATCTGATTGGTACTGTCCGCAAGCATCATGAGGTAGCGCGGACTTAAATCACCGCAGGAAATGATAAAGTCAAACTCCATACCCGCTTTCAGCGAACTCGTGATATAGTTTTCAAGAAAAACGGATTTTTTATCTGAAACAGCGAGGATTTTCATGTATTGCGGTGCGTTAAAATATAGTTGATATATTTGTCATACTGTTCGGGAATATCATCGAGAATAGTTTTTTTGTTTTTTATTGCAAGAAAATCGGCTATGGTAGAATCGATGGTAATATTCTGACTGGTTTGTGCGGAAAGATATGCACGGTGCATGCGGAGCCAGACGTACATATCGGCGGCGGTTCTGTCGGGAATACCGCTGAGCAGTTTATATTTATTAATTATGCTGATAACCGGAAGAAACCTGAGGCGGTACCACTCCAGTGCAGAAGCAACAAAATTGGCAGGGGTATCCGAAGACACAGATAATTGATAATGCGCAGTGATATCTTCAAAGAGTTTGGCATAGGATGAAATGTGCGTTACAAGGATAGGGAATATGAGTATATTATTAAACAAATACGTTTGTTTTTGAAATGATTTCTGCTCAATACTGATAATAAAGTTTTTCAATGTTTCATTTTTTTCATCCTCTGTACTATTGCCCGAACCGGATCCGCCTTCCTTGAGCGGAGAATCAATCTCCATTTTGGTTATTTCAGCATCTATAAACTCTTTTTCACCAAGCAGAAAATACGCGCTCACGCGGTGATGTCCGTCGATTATGAAATAATGCCCGCTAATCTCGTACACGGTTACCGGCGGGAGCTGTTTCCCGCTTTGAATTATTTCGATAATGGGCTTCAGTCTTGCAGTCGAAAAACCTGAAGACGGCAGAAATTGCTGATTAAAATCCTTGTACCGTCCAAGGCTGCCGATTATTTTATCCAGAGGTATCGGCTTTACGCCTAAATACTGACGATGCAGGAGTTTATATTTTTTTTCAATTGTGTTGAAATTCACAAGCGGTTCATCCCCGCCGTTAGAATTTTCTTTTTTTTTCCCCGGCAGAAGATTAAAGAAATCTCCGATATGAAGAATTTTATTCAGTCTTGAAGGAAGATTTTCTTCAGCGGGAAGAGTGAGCGGAGGAACATCAAACCGCGTTCTGCAGCGCGTGCATTCATCCAGATCAATATCGAGTTTTTCATTGCAGATTGGACATAAAAAGGAACCATGTCCGCTGCTGAGTGATGCGGACATACTTACCTCGGTCCGTACGGGCTGAAGTTTTTATTTTTAAGCAGTTCCCTTGCCTTTCGCGGATAATTCTCAAGCTTTACGAGCTGTTCATTAATATCAACAGTGCTTTGAGCGACTGCATGCAGATAATGGTATGATGACTGATAATCTTTCTTTTTAAAATAAATAAGCCCGATTTTGTATTTTACTTCAAGAAGTCCGATGGGGCCGGCCTGCGGTCTTGCTTCAAAATACCGCAGTACCCATTGAAGAGTATCTGCTGCATTATCATACAGCGTCAGCTCGGAGTAACATTCAGCGAGGTACCAATAACAGTACAGATAATTCGGATAGTCTGCAAGAATGCGTTGAGCGGTATAAATTGCATTTGAAAAATTTTGTCCGGCAGCGGTATGGTTTTTTCTGCTGTTTTCATAAACCCCTTCGTTGTGGTATATCCGGATTAATGATGAGGCAGCTTCAATACCGACATAAATACCTTTTTTAACTGCGGTTTGAATCTGGGATATTCCTTCATCTTTTTCATTTGCAACAAACGGCAGCCATGTCATGCTGCGCGCATAGTGACTGCGCCAGTAATGAAACATGCCGAAGGCGTAGTATGCATCGTATAATTGACTGTCAATGGCAATGGCCCGCCGCATGTCTTTATACCCTTTCATACCATCGAGAAACCCTTTCACAATATTACCGAAATCCATATAATATATTCCGCGGAAACCGTAGCTTGCCCCGCGGTAAAAGTACGACCACGCGCTTTTCGGATGGGTTTTTACCCTTTTTTCAGAAATGTGTATAGCTTTTTCTATTCCTTTAATATATTCTTTTTGTCGTTCAAAATTACGGTAGTCAATCATAAGCCATTCAATTGCCGCTGCATAAAAAAAATATCCGACGGGGTGGTCGGGTAAAATATTTGTGACTATTGCAAACTGATCAATACTTTCGAGATACTTTCCCTGGTGCAGCAGATCAATGCCCTTAAACAATATGGACTGGCAGTTAGATGTCGTGCTGTTTGTGACTTCCAGACAATAAGAAAAATGTAGTGTGCATAGGAGCGGGAGTAAGAGGAATTTTATGTTATTCTTTTTAAATTTTAAAATCATTGAAAAAAGTATTCTCTTCTTAATGAAAGTATTATAACATGCGAAAAGTCAGAGGAAAGAAAATCTTATGAATACAAACAAATTTGCTAACAGGTTTCGTTAAAGTGATATGAATTTAGTTTTTCAGACGGACGTTTGCCGTCAGCCTTCCTGGCTGACATCTGCACTCGTCAAGCGTGGAAAAAATGCGGCATCCTGCCGTTTTTCCACGCTTGACGCCGCTCTGAAAAACTAAATTCATATCCCTTTAACTGTCTTAAATATAATTTGTGTGCATTCTAAGCTTTGCGATATTCGGATTTTGCATTTTACAATCAACATGAAATTGTGGAATACCAGCATCTTTCATGTTTGATGTGTAAATTAAAAAGAATAAATTCATCAGTTCATGTTGGCCAATCATCGTTCGGCAAAAGATATAACTCTTTACATTTCTTTTTACAAAATCACTCGTTTTAGCTGCGGATAAATATCAGAATTAAATTGTGGTTAAAGGGTAGTTACTCGGTAACTCAGCACCGCGAAATTTTCGGCAATGTGTTACTTTTGATATCTGCGTGGAAGGGATTCGCTGCCGGTCAAATCAGAGCAGATACTTCTCAGTAAGAGTATAATTTTCTATGACCAAGTGGGAGGGTTTCGCAATCGGTAATTCAGAGCGGCTTAACGTAGAAAAAAACGGCAGGATGCCGCATTTTTTTTCTACGTTCAGAGTGCAGACGGCGCCAGGATGGCGACGGCAAACGTCCGCCTGAATTGCCATTGCGAAACCCCTTCCACGATGCCTCGTAGTGAAATGTCTGCTATCTGAACTCTGTCTGAATTGACCGGCAGCGAAGCTCTTTCACGTTGCCCATTGAAGAAATACTGCCTGAAATTTTCCGCCTGAATTACCGGCAGTCCAACCTATAACTAAAGATCGAAAATTCTGTTAATTTATCCCGCACTAAAACAGTAGTACCGCTGCCCCGGCAATTCAGAAATAACCCCGCTGATTAAAAGTTCCATACAGACAGAAGCGGCTGCAGCGGCGGGGAGGTTTAGTAGTTGCGATAACTCCTGTACAGTGTGCGGAGCGGCAGATACTGCGGCAATAATACTTTCTTTCGGTCCGCGTTCAGACTCTTCTGAGATGGATATGCGTTTCGGTGTAAGGGGCATGTTTTTTACCAATGAAAAAAAGTCTTCGGGCCGGTACACGGCATGCGCGCCTTCATTAATGATGCGGCAGTTACCGGAAAAACCCTCGTGCTCCGGTATTCCGCGGAATGCGTAAATATCCTTTCCATGTTCAAGACCGTAATTAACCGTAATCAGTGCGCCGCTTCTATCTGCGGCCTGCACCATTAAAATTACATCACTCAGTCCGCTGATGATGCGGTTGCGGCGGGGAAAATGGTGCCGCAGCGGCTCTGTCCCCGGTGGATATTCACTGATAATACAGCCTCCGCTGGAAAGAATTTTTTCATATACCGGCCGGCTGCTCTGGGGATAAATACAATCCACGCCGCATCCGAGTACTGCCTGGGTTTTACCGCTTCCTTCGCCGGCGGCTGATAATGCTGCTGAATGCGCTTCTGTATCAACTCCGCGTGCAAGCCCGGAAACTACATGCATTCCCGCGCTGCACATTAATTGGCACACATTCCGGGTAAAATGTAAAGCGAGCGGATGCGGGAACCGTGTGCCGACTACCGCGACATTCAGAGGATAGGAAGCTTCTGTTTTATTTTCCGAATCAGTCCACTCCGGCGGGATAACTCCTTTGGAATAAATTACTTCAGGCGGGTCGAATATATGACGGAGACCAGCCGGATACATCGGGCTTGTAAATCCGTTAATGGTAATCCCCGTCTGTGTACACCGGCGCTCTATCTCTTCTGCCCTGCGTTCGAGACAGAATTTTCCTTCATATTCCGGACGTTTTGCACTGCGGCAGATGTTTTGTATTTCGTTTTCTGAAAAGTGTTGTAGAAAATTTCTGCTGCCGCATCGTTTTCTGAGTATACGGCATACTGCCGGAGAGAGTGCGCCTGAGAGTGCCACGCACAGGTCGTGGGACGATTCGGCAGAAACCGCAGGCACGCGGGTTACCTCGTCACCGGAATGGGGCTTGTATTATTCCGCATAAGTTCTAAGTTTTCCTGTGCTTTCAGCCATTGTTCTGTGTCTTTCGGAGCGAGTTCGAGTATTTTTTGATAATGCACAAGAGCTGCGCCTGTGTTGCCGGTCTGATAGTATAAATTGCCCAGCGCGAAATGTGTCTGTACATCGCGGGGATCTCCGGCTGCAGCGCGGGAAAGAAATTGAATGCCTTTTTCAGGTTCGTTTTTAATAAAGCCGTAGAGCAGCCCCGCTGCATACAGCAGTGCCGGAGAATTTTCTTTTACGTTAAGGCCCGACATATAGGTTTTTTCAGCGAGTGAAATATAGCGTTCCTTTTCTTCACGGTGCGCGGTAATACGCGCATAATTGGCATAACACAGTCCGAGATAATAATATATATTTTCCTGACCCGGCTGCAGTGCACGTGCTTCCTCAAGATATTTGGCAGCTTCGAGATACATTTCCGCCTGAATTAGTTTTATTCCCAGCGCTTTTAGTGTATCGTATTTTCCGTCCATGGCCAGGATTGCGTAGAAAATTGCTTTGTTGTATTTTTTAAGCGCTTTTTCGAGCGATGGAATGTCATCATTCATACGCAGCGGAACTGCTTCTTTATATTCTTTTTTGTATGGCTTGCTGCATGTCAGAGAAATACCCATGAAGCAGATAGCAGTAATGACAAAAAAAAATTTATCCGGTGCTTTCATTCATGTGCGCCGCTTTGTGCCGCTCTGATTTGTTCAAGATGCGAAAGAATTTCTTTATGATCTGATACACGGACGGCTTTGGTGAGAAAAAACACTGCCCTGGAAAACTGTTTTTTAAAAAAATATAACCAGCCGAGACTGTCCAGATACGCAGGGTTATCTCTGTCGAGATCGACCGCCTTCGCAAGATGTTCCTGAGCCGCATCCAGTTTGGTGTTCCATTCAGTGTAATTGTACCCGATGCCGTTATGACAATTCGCATTTTCCGGATCGATCGCAAGCGCTTTTTTATAATAGTACTCTGCCTGGGAGAAATCTTTTCTTTTGTTGTAAATATATCCGAGTATTCCGTACATCTGCGCATTTTCGAGATTTTTTTTTAATAACGCATAGATGTGTTCTTCTGCGGTATCAAGGAGATCATCACGCGCATCAAGATATGCCAGAAGCATATGGGATTGCACAAAGAAAAAAATATCAGGTTGAGATGAAAGTACTTTACGGAACACCGCACGCGCGGAAGCAAACCGGGCAAGCCGGCAGTGGCAGAGCGCCATGAAGTAGTATACCTCAGCGCTGTTTTTTTTTTCGGAATCTAATTTTTCAAAAATCTGTAATGCTTTCAGATAATTTTTTGATTTATACACCGATATCCCCTGCGCAAGGAGCGGATTTTGCGCCGAAGACTTCCGGTCTTTTTTTCCGGATTGAGTTATGTGTGAGAATATATCTTCAGAATCGAGCATATGTGATATTTCTTTGCAAGTGTATTATAAACAGTTTTTCAACTCTAGTCAAGGAAGGATTACAAAGGGGGCGTGAATTCTAATCTGGGGTAAGTCACTAATCCATGCAGTTCGAGCTATTGTTTGTTATTACCTATGCACTTAGTTGTTTATCCACAGATTACACAGATTACGCAGATTTTTTTCATCTGTGTAATCTGCGTAATCTGTGGATTTTTTTTATTTTTATTTGTGCAATTCTATGATATTTTCCAAACAAAACTTTAAAATATGCTCGAAGTTTCGATAAGAAATTGAAACTTGTAGAGTTTTAGGTTTTCCTTCATAATGTAATTGGCGCGCCAAGCAAGTGAAAAATACTTGCTGGATGCGGCAGGTTCAAGTTTAATTTTGACTA
>Ga0180007_10000406_pt1 | contig 74471 bp, 72 predicted proteins | sample MM_PC_MetaG_FD_121122 | JGI IMG/M metagenome (GOLD analysis project Ga0180007, IMG submission 121122) | Groundwater microbial communities from the Aspo Hard Rock Laboratory (HRL) deep subsurface site, Sweden - MM_PC_MetaG | ecosystem: Environmental > Aquatic > Deep subsurface > Groundwater... | reverse complement strand
TAACACTTGTATTATATCATAATCTTAGAAAAAGCTGAATACCTTCAGTTTTTTTGTCATTCAAAACTAATTGAATAAAATATTACAAATATTCTCTTGACTTTAATTATCTAATTTTTTATTCTCTTGAAGATCTAATTGCTTTACCGAATTCAAACCCGAAATTCACACAGTCTTGAAGTTGCGACTCGGAAGGATTAAAACGGATTCTTAAACCTTCTACGGTCTTCATTTTGAGTTGTTTCAATCGTTCCATCATGAATTTAACCGCTTCCCCACTCCAACCGTAAGAACCGAATGCAGAAGCGAACTTTCCACCCTCGACTTGAGGATTCAATAAGGTTAATACGTCCCAGACAGGTTTTACTGCATCGCCTAGAATGGTAGTGGATCCAATGAGGAATCCATCCGCTTTGCGAATTCTCGCTACGACGTCGGATACCGGAGTATCGACCAAATCATAGACTTCAACTTTGACAATTCCGTCGAATGCTTTCTTGATTCCTTCTTCGATGGAAGGAATCATTTTTCGTGTATATCCATAGACGCTCGTGAAAGGAATGACTACCAAAGGTACTTGATTCTTTGACTCTATTTGTCCCCATCTACGATACAGTTCTTTTGCATGATCTAAGAAGGTCTCGTCCACAACGGCCCCATGGCTGGTGGCGACCAATTTCACTTTTAAACTTTCAATCAAATGAAGCGCTCTTAGAACATCTGGTTTGAACGGTTCCATGATGCACTCAAAATAATATTTCATGGAAGCGACGTATTCTTCTCTGTCCTTCATGTATTTTGATAAAACACCTTCAAATGAATAATGAGCCCCAAAATAATCACAGGTAAACAATACTTCATCTTCTTCTGCGTAAGTAAACATTGTATCTGGCCAATGAAGATTCGGCTGAATCATGAAGGATAGCGTTTTATCCCCCAATGAGATTTTTAAGTCATCTTTCGCACGAATAGACTCAAATGGAACATTGACGATTTCCTTTAAGTTGGAAAGTCCGGGTGCAGAAGCGATAATCGTAATGGTTGGATTTTTTTCCAAGATTTTGATTACACTGCCAGAATGATCCGGTTCCGTATGATTCAATATCAAATAATCGACTTTTGAAATATCAATGAGAGATTCTACCTTAGCGATAAAATCTATAGAATAGTTTTCTTTTGCCGTATCGATGATTGCGCTTTTTTCACTACCAATCACAAGATAAGCATTATATGTGGAACCGAATTCGGTATACATCGTGATATCAAAGACTCTTAATGTAGGGTCATTTACACCGACCCAATAGATTCCTTTTGCTAAATTAAATGTGTTTTTTTGCATTGTTAACCACCTCGACTATATTATACTAAAAAGCGCAGGTTATCTCAAAGAATTTGATTTATTTACGCTTTGAAAACGTTTGAGGTTCTTTTGAGGGTAGATAGCTGAATAAATAAGTTGATAATCTTCAAATCAAACGCTTTGATTTCGTGATCCATTATACCACAATATGAAAATTTGGAAAAATTCATCGAATTAAATCATATTTTTGATATAATGATTACATTATTAATATGGGAGGACCGAAATGAAAGAATTCATCATCATTACTGATTCTTGTGTCGACATCCCCGATTCACTTGCAAAAGAATTGGGCCTTGTCATCTTGCCACTAAAAGTAACTGCAGAAGGAAAAGAATATCAGAATTTTTTGGATGAACGAGAAATTAAATCGAAAGATTTCTATCAACTGCTTAGAAATCATATCAAAACATCCACAGCGCAAGCAACGCCTCAAGAGTTTCTAGATGTCATGACTCCTATTTTGAAATCAGGAAAAGACATATTGTCAATTTCGTTTTCTTCAGCCCTTTCAGGAACATACAATTCTTCTTTGATGGCTCAAAAAGAATTGTCTGAAGCCTTCCCCGATGCCACGATTGAATGCGTAGACTCTTTATGTGCATCAATGGGACAAGGACTGCTGCTGACAATGGCCGGAAGAAAAAGACTTGCTGGTGCATCCTTACAAGAAACAAAAGAATTCGTCGAAAACAACAAATTTAAGGTATCTCATTTATTTACAGTTGACGATCTGGGTCATTTGCGTAGAGGTGGAAGACTTTCTGCCGGGAAAGAGATTCTAGGAAATCTACTGAATGTCAAGCCTCTTCTCCATGTCTCCACTGAGGGGAAACTTGTTGTCTACGGCAAAGGTAGAGGAAGAATCAAATCACTTCATTCATTGGTTTCACGGATGGAAGAGACCTATCAAGGAGACGAAAATTCTCTGGTCTACATTTCACATGGAGATTGCTTGGAAGAAGCCTTGTTTTTGAAAGGACTCATTCTTTCAAAACTACCAGTAAAAGAGAATCAATTTTTAATCAACCCGATTGGCCCTGTGATTGGAAGTCATTCCGGTGCAGGTACCATGGCACTGTTTTACATTGGAAACGATCGTTCATAACTTTAATTAAAAAGAGCTCGGAATTGAATTCCGGGCTCTTTTTCTATTAATAAAGTTTAGTAACCAGTGAATACATCGAATTTAATGTTTTCGTTCAAAATACCTTGTTCATTTAGTAGGGCTGTCAGTCCTTTGACAAAACCAGGAGAACCTGATAAATAATAATATGCATTATTTAAATACAATGAACTTGTTTTTTTGATTGCCTTTTGAGTTGGCTCAATGTCGGCCGCGTAGATAATTTCAAGATGATCAATCTTCTCTAACTCATCTTTAAAAGGATAGGCAGCTTCCAGTTCTGAATAGATTAAAACATCATTTCTTGTCCTATGACTAACATTAGACAAAATCATGCTGCGAATGGGTGTAATTCCGATTCCTCCGGCAATAAAAATCGCTTTTTTGGAAGTGTCGAGAACAAACTCTCCTCTGGGTGCATTCATCGTGACCGATTCGCCGGGCTCTAGTTTCAGTAAAAATTCTTTATAGGAACTGGGTGAAGAGACTATTCTGGTTGCGACTTTTACAATGTCATCCTCTGATGTTGAAGCCATGCTGAATGCTCTAAGTTTTCTTCCCTCTATTTCTTTATCTACCAATCCAAAAACACCATATTGACCTTCTTTAAATGAAAAGCCCTCTGGTTTTTTAAAATCAAAACTATAGTATTCGTTTACAAGATGTTCTTTTTTCAATAACGAAATCGTGTATTCCATCGCATTACCCATCATTTCACCTCATTATGTTATGAATCGATGATTCATTATTCTTTAATTATAGTTTACCATACCTAGGTTCGTTTTGAAGTACTTCATTTGATATTGTATAGCATTTTAAGATGATATATTTACTTTACTCGGTTTGTTGTTCTTTCTTCGATACTGAACCAGAAAAGCACCAATCGTCACAATCAAAATGGCGATGACTGCCTTGACTGTGACTTCTTCTTTCAATACAACCCAAGATAGAATCGCAATTTGAATCAGCATTGTATTATTAATGATGCTCGTTTCTATCGATGTCAAAACCTGCATAGATTTATTCCATAATGTAAATGCGAATGCGGTATTGACTACTGCTAGCCATCCAATCAAATACACATGATTCATGGATAAATCAGGAAATGGTTCTGAGATTATTCCTGTTAAAAGTAACAGTACGCCACCAATCCCCATACTGATGGTCGTAATGACCAGAGGAGATACTGTTTTTGATTTATTGATGTTTCGACCAAGTACGGTCGCAATCGAATTGGAGAACAAACCGACAATCATGACGACATAGCCAAGAAAACTTCCCCAACTAGTGTCCATCGGAAAGAAATAAATCAGAACACCAATCAAAAAAACAATAATGCCAATGAAGTTGTTTTTTGTCGGGGATTCGTTAATATATTTAGATGCAAATATCATAACCAATACCGGAGTGAAATTAAGAATTAAGGAAACTTGAACGGTAGGTAAATAGGCAAGCCCAAGATACTGTGCCCCTTGCGTAAGAAAATACATTGTGAGCGCAAGCAAAATCAACTTTTTCCACATTTTCCTTTCAATCAAAAGAATTTCATGTGCTTTTCCTCGAATGAATAAATAGAGTATTAAGATGACTGCAGCCAATGTATATCTTAGTCCGGCAAACGTAATGGGAGGAAGGTCACTTAACCCTGTTTTAATCAATACCCAAGAAGTTGACCAAAGAAAAGTAACAAATAATGCAAGCAAAACTGAGATAAGGTGTTTTTTGTCTTTCATGATTTTTTTCTCGCAATTCTCGAATGATTTTTATTATCTCCGTTACTCTTTGATGACATTGATGAAAGCCTTGACGATTGCTGGGTCAAACTGAGATCCTGAGCATCTTTGAATTTCTTCAAGAGCTTCTTCTTTTGACATTGGACTTCGATAACTCTTATAGGCGGTTAATGCATCCCAAGCTTCGGCAATGGCGATGATTCTGGCGTTTAAAAGAATTTCTTCTCCTTTTAAACCGTTAGGATATCCAGTTCCATCCCATTTTTCATGATGTTGATATACAGAATCAGCAATCGGAAGAAAGGCGGTTGATGAAGCAAGTATTCTAAAGCCTGATTCAACATGGCTTTTTACTTCAATCCATTCTCGGCGTGTCAGTTTCCCTTTTTTGAACAATACTTTTTCATCTACGGCGATTTTGCCAATATCGTGCATTGCTCCGGCAACCTTCAATTTATGTATATCTTTTAGAGAAAAGTTAAAAAATTTGCCCATTCTCTCACAAATCGAACCGACTCGTTTGGAATGCTCTTTCTCGTTTTTGTATTTACTGAACATCGTTTTAAGAACTAAAATGATGGATCTTTTAACCAAATCATTTTTTTCCTTTGATTTCTCATTGCTTAATGATATGTAAGCTTTTTGAATCAAGTCATCCATCTTTTGATTCAAAGTTGTTTTTGTGCTATGACCAAAAGAGACGGATATTTCCAAAACATTACTTGAATGATTCATAATCATAGAATTCATTTTATCGATTTTTTGTTTTGCTTTTAATTCATCCGTATTGAGAAGGACACAGATGAATTCATCACTATCTACTCTGGCAGAAAATCCTCCTTGATGAGAGGCTCTTTGAAATATGGTAGAAAATGATTTCAGAAGTTTGTCTCCAACTTTGCACCCAAGAGAGTCATTAACCAACTTCAGTTTGTTTACGTCGCAAATGATAATACTGATTGGTAAATTTTCCTCTTCATTAAACGAAGGAAGAGTTTCTTCAAAGTATAGCTTGTTAAACATCCCAGTAAAGGAATCATGATATTTTGAGGCTTCTTTGTGGTCCCTGCTCTGATTTTGAGAATGATTAAAAAAAGAATCATTTTTAACGGTAATCAACTCTTGAGTTTTTCCGTCTTCTTTTTGATTCTGTGTATTTTTTTCAGTCATTATCTTTTTAGTCTTCTCCATATAAATATCCTCGCAAACAAAAAAGTATTGTAGTAGAATTCAATTCTATTCCATTATACAATATATTTACCGTATTTTGACTTTCAAATCAAAAATAGACTTACCGTCATTTATAATCAATTATTTTCAAATGAAAACAAAATGTAAGCATTTTTATTGACATATGTCGAAAATAAATCTTTAATTCTCCACTCTTGTATGTTAATATTAAATTGAAAGTACAATCCATATTGTACAAAAATATTAAAGGAGAAAATAATGCAAAAAAAAGACATCATCGTCATCGGTGGTAGTGCAGCAGGTTTGGTAGCTGCGATGACATCCAAATTATCTTATCCAAACAAATCGGTCACTTTATTTAGAAAAGAAGAGAAAGTGATGATACCTTGTGGTATTCCTTATATTTTCGGTTCACTGAATTCTTCTGATGAAAACATTCTTCCGGATCAAGGGCTATTAAATGCAGGAGTTGAAATCATCGTGAATACAGTTGATCTAGTTGACCACGAAAACCATCAAGTCGTTACAATTGATGGAGAGCGCTATTCCTATGAGAAAGTAATCATCGCTACAGGTTCTATTCCTTGGGTTCCAAGCTTTATTCAAGGAACGGATCTTGAAAATGTATTTACAATCCCAAAAAACAAAACCTATTTGGATTTAATTCAAGGATTGATGAAGCCAATGAAGAAAATCGCAGTCATCGGGGCTGGATTTATTGGAGTTGAGGTATCTGACGAACTTGTAAAAAGCGGTAAAGAAGTCTTTTTGATTGAGTCGCGTGAAAACATTCTTGGTGGTACTTTTGATGAAGAAGCTTGTACAATCGCAGAAGACTCTCTTAAAAATGATGGCGTTCAAATCATGACTTCAACTTTCGTTACTAAAATTGAAGGTAAATCAAAAGTTGAAAAAGTCATCTTTAAAGACGGAAGCGAACTCGCAGTCGACGCTGTGATATTGACCATTGGATATAAACCAAATGTAGAACTTGCCAGAAAATCAGGCATCAGCATCAATAAGCAAGATCAAATCAAAGTGGATGCCTATATGAGAACTCATCAACAAGATGTATTTGCATGTGGAGACTGTGCTCAAAAACGAGATTTCATCACAGGAAAAATAACTCCAATCATGCTGGCATCTACTGCTTGTGCCGAAGCTAGAGTTACCGCAATGAACCTGTATGAATTGAATACAATCAGATCGTTCAACGGTACCATCGGAATCTATTCTACCGTCATTGGTAATACATCATTTGGTGTTGCAGGAATCACCGAGAAATTCGCGAAACAAGAAGGTTTCGGAATTTTAACCGGTTCCTTCAAAGGCATGGACAGACACCCAGGTAAATTGAATAATGGCCATTATCAACTAGTGAAACTAATCGCAAACAAAACGACTGGTTTAATTATGGGCGGAGAAGTCATTGGCGGAAACTCAGCCGGAGAATTAACCAACGTTCTTGGCTTCATCATTCAAAATAAGATGACGGTATCTGACCTCATGGTATCACAAATTGGAACACAACCCATGCTAACAGCTTCTCCAGCGGCATACCCCATTGTAAAAGCTGCAGAAACCATTCTAAGAAAAATGATAAAATAAGCATTAAAAAAAAATAATAAAAAGATGTTCATTGAGAATCTGAACATCTTTTTTTTGTATAAAAGTATCATTTATATTATTCCTTTGCTTGGCGCGAATTGTTCTCTTTGATTAAAAGATAAGTTCCAAATATCATTAACACAAATGCAATTCCAAACGCTAGAGATAATGCTTCGCTGAGGATAACAAATGAAAGAATGGTTCCAACAAAAGGAGCTATCGCATAGAATGCGCTCGTTCTTGCAGCTCCAAGGTGTCGTTGAGCACTGATGTAAAAATACAAGCTAAGTCCATATGAAAAGAATCCTAATAACATTGCTAATAACACATAATACCATAAGGCAGAAACCTGATTTAATCCAATTGCAATCAGTAAGGCTCCTAACCCTGCACCAAACCCTTTCATAACCACTACATGCAGAGGATTCCCTTCGGAAAGCATCCTTGTACAGTTATTTTCCAGCCCCCAACTTAGGGTTGCGCCTAATACGAATAGAGCTCCTATTGAAATATGAAATCCAGTAAAATCTTCAAACGAAAGAATTGCCCCAGCAAAGACAATCAAAGCTATGGCTATCCACATTTTTCTTCCTACAAACTCTTTGAAAAAAACCATCGCGATGACACTTGTAAATACAATCTCGAAATTATTGAGCAATGATGCTGTAGATGCATTGGTCTGTGTCAAACCTACCATCAATAATATTGGCGCAATGATGTCTAATAAAATCATTAAGATAATGTATTTTACATCTTTTTTCTTAAACTCATTCACAATTCTAGGTGTTCTTTCTGATCTGCTGGCGAGAACAACAATCAACATTCCTATCCCTGCTCCGAAATATAATAACGATGACATTAAATACGGAGATAGATGTTGAAGTAACATTTTAGACAATGGAGTTCCAAACCCATAGAATATTGCTGCTAAAATAGCATATAAAACTGCAATATAAGTAACACTTCTACCTTTTAGCATATGATTACCTTCCCATGATTACAAGTGAGTGAGATTGTCTTTGTTCCTTTATAATACTATATCTTTCTAGAAAAGCCTAGTGGATTAAGCACTTTAAAATAATTAATATACTACACGTTATTCAAACACTTATTCTCGTGTATTGCCAAAAAAGAAAACACCCGATAAACAGGTGTATGTCAGTTTATGGAGGACCCAACCGGATTCGAACCGGTGGTGGGGGAGTTGCAGTCCCGTACCTTACCGCTTGGCTATGGGTCCAAAAGAAATGAAAAGAGTAAGTCGCCTTACTCTTCAGGTATATGCATGGTCGGGAAGACAGGATTTGAACCTGCGACCTCCTGGTCCCAAACCAGGCGCTCTACCAAGCTAAGCTACTTCCCGTTATGATGGCGCGCTCATCAGGAGTCGAACCCGAAACCTTTTGATCCGTAGTCAAATGCTCTATCCAATTGAGCTATGAGCGCATCGGCGAGGTCCTGATATGGATATTGCTTGCAACACCGATATAAAAATGCATATCCGAAATAAAAGGCCGATTTATATATTACCAAAATTCCACTTAAAAAGCAACTTATTTTTACTATAATTTTCTAAACCCTTCCATATGAGCGTCTTTGAGCAAAATCGCCCGTATTAATCCTATTATTAGGTATAATAGAGATAATGAAGAGGTGAATGAAATGGAGAAATTATTCCATAAAAACGCGATTCATGTTCGTAAAATCGAATTGATTGTGAAGGACTTGAAAAGAAGCATTGAATTTTACACGTCGCAACTTGGATTTCAACTGATTGACGAAACAGAACGTTTTGTGTCTTTGGGTGTGAACGGAGACGAAATTCTAAGGTTGTTTGAAAACAAAGAGGCAAAACCAATCGACAAGACTCTTGGAATCTATCATTTTGCGATACTGCTTCCTAATAGAAAAGCACTTAGCAGATTTTTGAAGCATTGTATCGCAAAGCAAATACCAATTACAGGTGCTGCGGATCATCTAGTCAGTGAAGCGATTTATCTTCTTGATCCAGACGGTATTGGAATAGAAATCACCGCAGATCGAAATCAAGAATTTTGGAATCCTGAAAAACAATCTGTTCCAATGGGTACTTTGCCATTTGATTATACAGGAGTCTATTATGAAACTTTGGAAGAAGGAGATTCTTTCACTCAATTGCCAGAAGATACCATTCTAGGTCATTTGCACTTACAAGTGAAAGACCTTAGTTCCTCTTCTCAATTCTATGAGAAATCTCTCGGTTTCCAAATCACTTCAAAAGATTTTCAGGGCGCTGTATTTATGTCGGATGAACATTACCACCATCACATCGCCCTCAATTCGTGGATGACGGGTAAATACATTGCGCATACAGATGATTCGATTGGAATGAAGTCTTTTTCAATAGAATATCCTACTTGCGAGAAACTGATTTCCGCATTAGAACACATCAAAGAAGCGAACATTGAAATCAAAGAGACGATTGAAGGATATCTCATACGAGATATGGATAAGAATGCTGTCTACTTGGATATCAAACATTCAGATTATTGATAAGTTATCATATGTTTGATTCCTGGTTGAGGATGTAGAATGACTTCTTTTAAAACTTCAGGATATAGTTTGATTTTGTCTAGCTGATGGATTGATAAACTCACTAGTTCTTCAGCTTCTCCCAATTCAGTATGTGATTTAGAAACGATATCAGAATTAGAAAATGGACCTTCCATTTCGAAGTAAAAAGAAATCTCGTGAAATTGTTCATGCGTTCTTTCCTCGGTAAAGAAATTTTCATGAATTAGAACGAGTCTCGATACTTCCAGTTTCAAGCCTGTTTCTTCGAAAACTTCTCTATGTAAAGCATCAAGACTGGTTTCATTGATTTTTACTCTGCCGCCTACACTGTAGTAATAATCTGCATTTTTGTTTTTAACGCAAAGTAAAGACCCATTTTGAATGATAATTGCACCGACACGGTAATTGAACCGTGTCTTTTTTTTGTGAAAAGTGATATCCATTTTACGCTACCTTATCAATGACGTAATCATAATTGTCTTCTACTACTTCAAAACCCAATTTTAGATAAACTCGGTTGGAAACGGGATTCGTTTTATCGACGAACAAGGTAACGAATTCATAACCCTGCTGAAACAGTATGGAACAGAGTTGATATAATAGGGACCTTGAATACCCTTGATTTCTATATTTTGGATAGGTATAAACCAAGCTGATTGCTCTTCCTTTGTACAAAGTTCTTGAAACCATCGCCGTTGAAAATATTTGATCATCGTCATCGGTTAAAACATAGATTTGATTTGAACTGAGTTGATTTCTGACCCGCTCGTATATTTGACAGATCGGTTGAGTTTCATGAAGGGCTTCCTCAAAAAATGCTTTTTCGATTTCAATCAATGGATTGACGTCATGAAGATCTGCAAGTCTAAAGAACCCTTTGAGAGGAACTTCAACCAAATGATTCAGTCTCATGATATCCATTTGTAGTCTGCATTTAAAATGCAGATAAGTCAAAAAAGAATATTTTTTAATAAATACATCCGTATTCCGCTTATTACCTTGTACCCCTCTAATCTCAATTAAATTCTCAATAAGATATTCAATAATCATATGAATGGCTTCTTCCGAATGCTTGATTGAGAAAAGTTGTAGATTATAAGGAATCGCATTTAAAAAAACTAGAACAATCTCGCCTTGATTCATCACGGCTCCTCTGAACTGATTTTTCAGAAGAGGAGTATCTATATCTTTGTTTACATTAATCATTAATAGTTGAGTTCGCTCTGGATAGAGATTTAAAAATTCTCCATATTGATTTATAAAATCCTGATTGGTTTTGGAGAGAATGATTTCCATAATGGACTCCTCGATTCTTTATAACAAATCAAATGCTCTAAATATGACAACGATGATGAAAATGGATATAATCGAAGACATGGTTGACCAAACGACAAGCTGAACAGCCAGTTTTTCATCGTTTTGCATTTCTTTCGCCATGATTGCGCTAGATACAGCTGTTGGAGATGCAAGTAAGGCAATAAAAGCAGGATAATCCAGGGAAGAAAAGTTAAAAAAAGATGTTTTAAGGGAAAGAATTACTGCCAATGATAATGTGATTAGGGGAGCGAATACAACCCTTGAAAGTGTGCCGATGACGATTTGTTTTCCTAAGGATTTGATAACAAAAAACTCAAATGTTCCTCCTAAAACAATCAAGGCAAACGGAGAAGCTATTTGACCTAGCCATTTGATGGCAGTATAAAGAAAGGTCAAGTTATGTTCAATCGTAAAGACTGGAAGCATCGTCGTAGAATCGATTGGAATCAGTGAACGAATGAAAAGAGTAAACAGTCCAAGCAAAACGCCGATGATCAAAGGATTTTTAATTACTTGAATCAAAGTCTCTTTCATCTCAAGCTTTGCATCGTCTTCTTTGATGTAAAGAGATAAAGCAATGACAGCGAGGATATTCATCAAAGGAACCGCAATAGCTGAAACAAGAGCAACGATTGCAATCGCTTCTACTCCACCAAGCGCTTGGGCAAGGGGAATTCCGATAATCGCAAAATTGGATCTGAAAATAGCTTGGATGATGACACCTTTTTGTTTTTTATCCGGAATGAATAGGTTTGCGATGATTAATCCGAAGATAAATAAGATTAAAATCGCGATGACTGAATAGATGATTACTGACCAATTGATAATTGTAAAACTCGATATCGAATAGATTGTATAAAAAAGCAAAGCCGGGAGTGCAATCCGAAAAACGAATTTATTCCCGACACGCAAAAATTCCTCAGTTAAAAAACCGACTCTTTTTAATAAATACCCGACTCCAATCAAGGTTAATATCGGTAGAACGGCGTTGAATGCAAACAGTAGAATTTCCATAATTCCTCTTCATTGTAATCATAGTTTCATTTTAAAGCATTAAATCTTTTCTTTTCTTGCCCCTTTGATTGCTGAAACATATCCTTGGGCTCTTTTTGTTACTTCTTGATAATTTTCTTCATTCGCAGCTGAGGTCAAGTCACCGCCAACTCCAACTGCACAAGAACCATTTCGAATCCATGAGGACACATTATCTAAATTGATTCCACCAGCTGGCATCAAGTTAATCTGCGGTAATGCTCGTTTTACAGATTTAACAAAATCAGGAGAAACCGCAGATGCAGGAAATAATTTAATAATATCCGAACCATAGGACATGGCTTGAATCATTTCAGTTACCGTCATACAACCGGGAATATAGGGGATTTGGAATTTGTTACAACATTTGGCAATTTCAGCATCAAAATGATTTCCGACGATAAACTGTGCACCGGCAAGTATGGCTTGTCTGCAAGTCTCAGGTTCCATGATTGATCCTGCTCCCAATATCAAATCGGAAAGTTTAAATTTTTTCGACAAAATATCGATAATCGCAACCGCATTTGGCGTCGTATATTGAATTTCAATTGCCTTGATTCCTCCACTAACGCATGCTGTAGCAATCTTTTCACCATCAACGGGAGATTCAACGCGAATAATAGCGACTATTCCTCCACTAATGATGTCTGAAATAATGTCTTTTTTCATAATGAACACCTCTAGTCGATAAAAAAGCTAAATTCTTACCTCTAAATTGTATCACGTTGTAATTGGCGGTGTCAATCAATCGGGAGAAAAGAGGCGGATAAAGACAAAAAGCCACGAGGTGGCTTTTCACGAATTCTTATTTATAGCGATTCAATAAAATCAAGAGCGAGGTTTACCCAATGAGCTACATGTTTGTATTGTTTCTTGTATTCCAAAGGTTTGACTCCATCAAAAGGAGTCGTTTCGTCTGCGAGAGATAATCCATGAGGCCCATGAGGAAATAAGTGAATTTCAGTAGGAATCCCTTGTTTTTTCAATTCCTCCATCAATAAGATTGAATTTTCAACCTTGACTACCTGATCCTCCATGGTATGCCATAGGAATATCGGTGGCATATCCTTTGGGACAAAATGTTCAAGCGATACTTCCTTCAACTCTTCTTTTGTCAATCTTCTTCCAAAAAGTGAAGTGAAGGAAGAGGTATGGATATATTTAGAATTTGTAGTAACAACAGGATAACTTAGGATTCCCGCTTTAAATTCATGAGGAAGTTTTTCGAGTAAATGCAAAGCAAAATGCCCACCGGCAGAAAATCCGATGATGATGATTGCTTTTACATAAGGGTCTTTTTTTAACTCTAAGACTTTTTTCATTCCCTCTTCAATGAGAAACGGGTGTCTTAACAATTGATTTCTGTAGTGATATATCGCGGTGTGATATCCCTGTTTCTTGAAAACGGATGCCACGGGTGCTCCTTCTCTTAAAGAAGTGTACTGATACCCTCCTCCAGGCAAAATCAATACGAGATCTCTTTGTGTTTTGTCAAGGTAATCCAATTCGATGATGTTTTCATTTTCTTCAATCATGTTTTCTTCGGTTGTTGTTTCTTCTTTATCAAGCAAAGACTCTACCCAGTCAATAAAGTGTTTTTCAGAAGACTTCTTTAAAATATTGATTAAAGACTCTTTTGATAATAATTCCTTCACGATTTTCGGAAAATACATATAATATGTTCGGGTCTTGGAATGGATAATCTGATGTTTGTGTTTATAAGATAAATCTTTAATCGCATTTTCAAACTGATTTGCCACAAAGGACGCAAACCCTTCATAGAACCAGAGTGGTCCTGTTTTAGTAAAATCATTATTCAAATACCGTAGGTGTAACAAATGTGCAAGTTCATGCGATATTAATTTTTGATAGGGAAACGGTTCAATTCCTTGTGGATAAACATAGGCATAATAATCGCTTGTCATGAGATAAAGCGTAGCATCAATGATTTTTGCGCATTCTGTTTTCCTGATATGATCCCCAGGTACCCTTAACAAATCGCTTAGTGTCTGAGTGAAATCGTCGTGTTGATCAAACACGACGATTTGATCAATCGATGCGCTGTCAATGAAACTGAATAACCCATTGATTTTCGCAAAATCCTTTACTTGTTTCAAAGCTTCAAAATAATTCCGTTCAACTGACACGTGAGATTGTGTAGAATGAGATGGTAAAGTAATCTTCATGAATTTCCTCCTTCAAGTAGAAAATGATATTCTTGCATCCCTTGTAAAACAAGAGATGAAGGTGTAAAATAAAATTGACCCGGTGTCCTTTGCAGGAGTACGATTCACATTGGAGGTCAACCTATGAAAAAAAGTGAAAAGTCATCTATTAAAACGAATCCTTCTTTCTTTCATCTGAAAAACCAAACGAAAGTGACAAAGGAAGAAGTCTTAAAAACCGCAAACAAGTACATGGAAAATTTCAAGTACATTAATTTTTTTGCGATTGCTTGTGGAGTCATCGTTTTAGCGGATATCATCTACAAATTGATTAAAAATGCATTCAACGAAATCTTGCCTTTGATTATCATTGAAGTCATCATGCTAGCAGTGATTGTATTCATTTGGATATCTGATCATGAAAACGTAAAGATTAAATTGGGTCTTCGGCTGATGAACTTTCAACTTGACTCCAAAAAGTCGGATAGTGAACTGGCGAAAGTAGAAAAAGAATTTGTGATAAATGATCATTCAGAATTGATGTTTTTCTTGAACAAAAACAACAAAACATGGCAATACAGCGCTCTTGGCCAATTTTCAGACGTCATTCAATTAAGCGATATTATGCATGTAAGCATAATGAAACAAAAGGAACTTCTCTATTCTTCTGACAATCCATTCTCAGTTTCTTTAGCTGATGCTTCCGTTTTGAAACACCAACTTGAAATTGAGGTGAAAGTGAACAAAAGGGAGCTTCTTTATTTTCAGACCTCAGAGGAGAACCATCTTTTCGAGTGGATATGTGAATTGAGTTCATTAACAGTGTAATCAAATGAAACGAAACGGCAAATTACCGTTTCGTTTTTTTTATATTATTACAAATAGTGAGCGTAAAAAATCATTACAGATCCGATCAACATGAAGAAAAACTCCAAAATGACAAGAACCTCATAGATGTTTTTGAATTTTGATTTTTCTTGATAGGTGAGATAATACCCTATCGAACAAGGGATAAGCAGTACAAACAATGATTGTTTTAAGGATTTTTGATCTTTTACGATTCGGTAGAGCCTGAGCAAAAATAGCGCACTTCCGAGCCCGATGAAAGAGAACCAGAATGATGTAAGCATCAATCCAACAAGAATATTAAGCATTTTTCCTTCCTCCAATCACGACATAAACAAGTCCGAATAAAGGAAGAACATAGAAGTAGACTCCACCAAAAAACCAGAAAAGCAAAGTACCCCAGAAAAAGAGCGACATCATAATCAATATTCTTTCTTTTAGTTTCATGACGAAATCTCCTTTTCAAGCAGGATATAAGTAGTCATTTCTCCTGAAGCTGATATTTCAACGACTCTTCCGCCTCGATCCAAGTTTCCGTAGGCATTATATCCTGTGATTTGTCCATATGCTAGCAAGACCCCGTCCATCACTAGAGAAAAATTATTTAAATGGTCATGGCCAACGAAAACGGCTTTCGTTTTTCCGTTAGCTACAATGGCATCAAACATTCCCGTATCGATGCCTTGAGCGTAGACTTTGTCTTCATTGAATATTCCGTCATAAGTCTGGGGATTGATGAACTGACGAAGCGGGATGTGCATGTACATGACTGAATCCGTCGTATCTTCACTGGCATGGCCATTATACCAAGTGACTTGTGAAGCGCGAATGTAGTCATATTCTCCTTCTTCTTCAGTATATTCATCTCTTTCAGCGTGAGAGTCCATCAAATATAACATATAAAAAGGAGTCCCATTATGATTGAATTGGATTCTAAAATTACCTACTCCACCATCCACCAATTCCGGTCCAACTTTAAAGTACAAATATTCAGTATCTTTAATTTTATCGAGTAAGTCCTGATAATCATTATAATCCGTTTCATGGTTTCCAAAAATGAAAGTCCATGGTGTTTGTAAAGATTCCATGAATCTCAATAATCTCGCAAACAAACGAGGAGCTGATATTGACATTGCCATATCACCTGAAATCACGACCATGTCCCAAGTTTCGCTTTCAACCATAGTTTTGATTCCGGCTAGTGTTAATCTATCAAAAGCATCCATGCCATATAATAGGTGTAAGTCTGTTAATTGAAGAATTTTCAGGGAGTCTCCCTGCATTTCGATAATAAAAGGTTCATCATCGGAGTAAACAACTCCTACGGTCGATTCTCCACAGGAAACAAGTCCAAGAATCAAAAACAATAACAATACGATAGATATTTTTTTCAAATTTACTCCGCTCCTTCTATAGGTTTTTTCTCGACACTCGTTAGAATTCCGTTGTCGAATGTGCAGTGATAGGTAAAGTTTCTTGAATCGTCAAGTAATGTTGGCAGGAAGTGAGGTATGTTCTTTGCAATGCCTTCGTTTGCAAAGTCAGTCGCCCAAGAAATCCGTTTCCAGTCTAGAATTCCCTCGTCGGTCTTGATCGGGGTCAGATACTCTAAAGACTCATCGACTTCGACCAGAAACAAGTAAAGTCCTCCACCAATCGCTTCGAATCGTTCCCAAGTTAATACCCCTTTACTCTTCACAGCATCTTTTGAAACTACAAGGTTGGTTTCTTCATAGATTTCCCTAATAATTCCTTCAAGAGGGGTCTCCCCTGGATGGATTTTCCCTCCGACGCCGTTCCAAGCACCCATCCAAGGTGATTTATTTCTATTTAGTAACAATATTTCATTTTTTCTTTTGATAAATGCTAATGTGTAGGCATGCATAGGTACTCCTCATCTTAAAAAAGACTATGAAAACATTATACACTAAATTTAGGATTGAGTAAATAAAGGATTGAGTATGTTGGCAAAGAAAAAAGCCTTATTTCCAATTGGATACAAGGCTAGATATTAGGTGGCTTTATGATTTGTTTTGTTCGGCCTTCATCTTTTCATATAACTCGTTGATTTCTTCCATTCTGTCAGGAATTTCAATGTGCTGTGGGCAAAGAGGTAAACAATCTCCACAACGGATGCAACTACTGGAAAGCTTGGTTTCTTCCATCGCTCCCATATCTCTTAAAAACTGCCATTTTTGCTTGGAAACTGCATAATTGTTATAGATTTTGAAGACGCCAGGGATATCTACTCCATGGGGGCATGGCATACAGTATCCACAAGCCGTACATGGAATGGTTTGACTTTCAAGGTAGGCAGAAAGCGCACGATCGATTATAAGTTGATCTTGGTCAGTAATCGGATGAAAATCAGACATGGTTTTGATATTGTCAATGGTTTGTTCCTCATTAGACATTCCACTTAGTACTACCAACACATTTTTCTTGCTGGCCGCATACCGGATAGCCCAGGATGCAATGGAGTTCACAAGTGAAGCCTCTTTGAAAACCGCCCTCGCTTCTTCGCTCAATGAGGCTAGTGTTCCCCCTCTGACAGGTTCCATGACAATCACAGGTACACCGTAATTTTCAACCGTCGCATACATTCTTTTTGCGTCAATGAAATCCCAATCAAGGTAATTGATTTGTAGTTGAACGAAGTCCCAGTCGAATTTGTGGATAATTTCTTCAAGAATATCAGGCGTGTCGTGAAATGAAAAACCTAAATGATGAATTTTTCCTTCTTTCTTCATTTCTTTCAAAAAGTCCATCACGCCTGGAATGAGATAAGCTTTGTAGTTATCGCGGTTCAGAGCATGACAGAGATAGTAATCAAAATAAGTCACTTGAAGCTTATTTAATTGTTCCTGAAAAATCCGTTTTGTATCTTCAAGCGAATGGATGAGCCATGTAGGCATTTTTGTCGCTAAATAAAACGATTCTCTAGGATACTTCTTCAAAGCTTTTCCAACAAATAATTCTGACAGTCCATTATGATATGGATATGCCGTATCATAATACGTCACACCATGCTCATAAGCATAATCAATCATTATTTGGGCCAATTCTTCATCGATGTCAGGTTTGCCTTCATATAATGTTGGAAATCTCATGCATCCGAATCCCAGTAAAGAAGGATTTTGATCAATCCCTTTAAATAATGTTTTGGATGTTGTAACTTTTAGTTTCAATGTATCACTCCTCGTCTATTATTTTAGCATAATTTATCGATAAATCAAAAATCAAGTCCATTTGAAGGAATCAAATACTCTTCAATATTCAAAATTACTCCGGATTGATTTTCATGTGTATACTCTTTGTGAAGCTTGCCACCAAGCTTCAATGCAATCTTTTTACTTGGGATATTGGCTTTATCCACGGGGTAGATAAATCCTTTAAACTGATTTTTGAAGTGATGAAAACTTGCTTCAACAGCTTCAAAACCATAATGATTTCCATGAGAAGACATTTTCGTCCAAATTCCAAACTCGGGGTACTCTTGATTCAATCCATGGACTCCCCCACAACCTAAAAATTCAAGATTGTCTTTTTTTAGTATCACATAAGTAAAGTCAATCCCGTCTTTCATCTTTTGATTCGATGAAAGAATAAAAGGAAAAGAATCAGACAATTCCTTTGCCGGTGCAGGATACATATACTTTGTCACTTCAGCATCAAAATAAATGTAAATCTGGTCTAAGTACTCTAGTGAAACAGGTACTAGTTTTAATCTGTTTGTTTCTATCACAAGTGATGTGTAATCCATAAACTCAACTCCAAGAAAAACTTTAATATCATTATACTTAAAAACGCTTCAACAATCCACAAATTATCAAAAATAGTCAAAATTAAACACAAAAAAAGCCTCCCATTTGGAGGCTTTAACGAAATATATTTTTATGTGGTTAATGGTGTGGCAGGTGATGTTTGGATTCTGAAATGAATCATCTCTAGGATATGACCCATCATTTCAGTTTCATAGGATTCATCCCGGAGTGTGTCGTTTTCATAATAGAAAGAGATTCTGCCATAATTGACAGTCAACTCTCCCACGGTAGAAACAATATTGTAATAGATGATCTGATAATCAGAAGAATGATCAATCAAATCTTTGGTAAAATCGAGTACATCTGTTTTTGATACCGTATCGACATAATGCATCAAGTCGACACCTGTGTATTCAATATATGAAAACTCTTCTGTCACTTCATCTCTGCCTACAACGTTAAAACATAGACCAATCGCTTTGACCGGAGATTCTTCAAGTTCGTACAAGTAATAAACTGCCATCGGAGATCCCGTATAATCAATCCTGTTTATATTTTTGAATACACCACCAACAGCGTAGTTCGAATGGATGACTTTATCAGAAAAATCGTCCGGATTAATCCTTAAGAATTGATAAAGATAGTCATTTTCATATCTGCTTTCAATGTCGTGGATGACACCGGATACATCCGCAGGATCGGAAAACCAATAGGTTCTATTGACGGAAGGCGCTAAGATACAACCTAATAAAGTACTCATCAGGAATAAAATCAGCATTGTCAATCTCGCTTGTACTTTCATTTGATTACTCCTTCATTCTTCTTTTCTTCTCATCAGTCATATTATCACATAGTCCAACTTATTTCAATCGTAAAAAAAAAGACTGAAATGATTATTCAGTCTTCAAAAAAGAGATATATTATTCTAATATGATGATTGTAAAACTGTTTGGAGAAACATTTTCCGTAGAAACTAAACCATCCATATCGTAAAACGATACTTCTCTGATTTCAGTCGTTGGATTCCATACCATTGCGACGATGGTTCCGTCATTTTGTTTATAAATGGTGGAACTAACGTATGGGTTGATTTCCATCCATACTTCCGTGGTTCTTCTCTCCAAAGAGGCAAGTGCATGGACCATCCAGTAAGAGCCGGAAAGTTCTGCAGGATAATCATCTCCTAAAATCAAAGATGAATCAAAATCATCCAATGCCTGTAAAGGATCCAAAATGGCTTCAATGGCCCACATATTACTATACCAAGTGTCAATGACGCCACCTTTGGCATCTAGATAAGTATCAAAGATGGTTGTTAATCTATCGTATTCCTGGTCGTTTAACGCATAGTTTGTCAAGAATTCGCCTGTAGGTAACCACTGAATTCCGTAGATGAATGTGGGGTTGGCTCCAAACCAGGTTGCATAATCAAACTTTCCTCCCCAAATCATTCCTGCGACAGCCGCATAATTAGAATATTGATCATTCCAATTGTCTTCATCATAGTCAAACCAGTATTCTTTGATAGCACTGAGCTCAGTGACAAATCCATAAATGGCGACATCCATTCTTGCTTCGTCTCCTGTCGCAAGTGCCCAAAGATAACCTCCAGCCCATGAATTCATGGCTTCAGAAGAAGATTCCAAGTTGTTCCCTTCTGCAAAGGTTCCAAATCCATGTGCCCATGAATGTCCTGCCCAAGAATCAAAAGAACGAAGATAACGAAAATCTGATTCGTCTTTGATTGGATACATATAATCATTGAGCAACAAGTCTACCATATCCCCATAGTTCGTAATGAAATCAGGCATGTACATCGCAAGAACAGCGGATGCATAAATTAAGTATCCATGCGTAAAGGAGTGGTCACTTAACGCAGAAGCCGTTCCAAACTCATCATCGGAGTAATAGACAGAACCCCATTTTTCATTGTAGTACAAATATTTGGTATCTGTAGAAGATGTATACGTATACCAGTCCGCTAAAACATACATCAATTTTGTGATAAATTCGTCTCGAAGTTCCGTCTCGCCAAGTTGATCAGCAATGATAACCCCTTGGGCTAGTGGATATATGGCTTTACTGTTCCAATATGGTGCATCGGCATTTAAAAAGTTTTCACTATCGGTAATCATTGTTTCAGAATTTAAATCTTCTAAATAACTCAGCGCCGTCATAGAAGAGAATGTAGCGTCATCCGGCATCGTAAATCCTGGCACAATGCCATTGAAAGTTAAATAGGTGTGGAAAGAATCATCTTCCAATACTTTCAATTCGCCTCTCACGGTTTGGAATGAATAATCGGTAAGAACAGCGTCCGAATGTTTGTATAAATGAGGTAACAAAGCTAGAACGGGCGTTTGAGACAAATCGTCTCTCATTGATTGAACGTTCACGGAGTAAAAAGTATCAACCATGCTTGTTTCATCATCCACTGTAAAATCGACATTCGTACTAGTGAGGAAAGAATATCCATGATCGTGGTAGAACTCCGCTTCAGATAAATCATTGATAGAAGCTACGGAAAGATAATTCCCGTCTCCTAAAGACATGGATACTTTATTTAAAAGTCCAAAAGGATGATTTCCAGATGAAATGGTAAAAACCGTATTCTCAGGTGCATTGATCAGAAAATAACGATCTGCATACATCGGTTGACCCACGTTTGCAGGTGGAGTACAGTTGTATCCAACATGTCGGTGAATCATCTTCAAAATGATTGAATCTCCCGTGTAGGTAGATGAAGTAATCAAATTTCCATCAAGGTCATAATACTGATAGTTATCGACGCCTGATGAATCCATAATAATATAAGGCGCGTTTTTATTCGCCACTTGTGCGAACACATAAGGTGAACCTTGAACAAGGTCAACCACCATGGAATCAATCGAAGAAGTGTTGTTGCGCATTGCCACTTTAACAGAAGAATCGCTATAATCAATGACTTTTGTCGTATATCCTGTTTGAAGATCCGTTGTTTTTAAGTACAAATCTTTCAAAGATAAAGAGAATTGGGCAATGGTCTGTAATCCTTCAGGATTCCAATATTGTACAAATCCTTCTCCTGAATGTGTGATTTCAATTCCGGCATTGGCAAAGGATGTTCTTAGTGGATTAATATAAATTCCGTTCCCTCCACCATAGTTTTGAACCAAAAGACTGGTCCACCATCCATTGGTGGGAACGGCCATGTCCAGTAAATCCGCTTCGATGAAGGAAGGGTTGACCGGATGGCTGATTGTTGGTGCGCTTCCGGTTCTGTAAGAACCTAAACCAAGATCCACTTCAGACAACCCACTAATAGGACGTGAACCGGTTGGTGCGACGTATGTCCCTTCTTCTACAGAAATGATTCGATTTTGAGAAAACGCTACATCTTCATAATCAATTGAATATGTCAATTCATAAGTTCCAACTTGTGAATAATCGACATTCCCTTCGATTTGAATGAACGAAGTAAGGTCGTTGCCAAGAGTAGATACTGCTAATACATCTTTCAACGGATTGAAATAATGTCCTACAATGGTCACAGCATTCTCAAGTCCGGTTACGGATTCAAGAGAGTCTACTTCCTCTGTGGTTGTAGTCGTCGTCGTTGTCGTCGTCGTGGTAAGGGTGCTTGTCGTCGTTTCAGAAGTTGATTGAGTAGTAACTGATGACGTAGTCGAACATCCTACTAATGAAAGAATCCCTATCACCATCAATAATATGAAGTGTTTTTTGATCATGGGTGTGCCTCCTATAAATATATATCATTGTAACAATGGCAAGTTATCTCTTATTATACCATGCAGTGGCAACTCTGCTTACTCATTTAGATTCAAAGCTATTGATTCTATTAAAAAAAGGCTGAATTCTCATTTAAATTGCTCCTGAATATTGTAAGTCTTTCGTAAGTTTGGTAAAATGGTTAAAAAAGGGGGAAAAACTATATGAGTTTTAAAGAAGAATTTGAAAAAGAAAAAGCCGATCTCGTCAAAAATAAGCGGCCTTATGAAACTGCTGCGGTTGTCATATTCGGTGTGTTTATGTTTCAACAAATCGGTTTTCTGATTTACAGAACGGTTGAGTACTTTATCGACCTTTTCAAACCAGGTGTAACGCCTTATTACTCGATGACAAGCATGACTACTCCTAATTTTTTCACTCGAATCATCAACATCAATTCAAGCTCGGTCGTTATTGTATTGCTGGCTATTGCTTCTCTTGTTTTATGGTACTTCTTGATTTATGCTCTTGTCTTTCGATATTTAAAAAACAGAAATCAGGCAAAATGGACATGGACAACCTTGATTATGTTTGGTCCTACACTATTTTTTATGCCTCCTTATATCTTCTTCATCGTCTATGTCTTCCGTGCCTATTTCTTCCGTTTCATTAAAACTGTTGTAGAAGAATATAAAGCGTTTGACGTAAAAACGAAGTTCAAAGAAGAACTTCCCGAAGTTTCAGAAGAAGTAAATCACTAAAAAAAACATCATTCCGAGGATTCGGAATGTTTTTTTTATTCTATGCTTTTTACGAATTAGATTGCCAAAAAAAATCTGTTTCTTTCCTTAAAAAACATGATATAATACGATTGTTGAAAACGCTTTACTAAACAGAAAGAGAGAAAACAAATGTTTAAATCAATTCAGGAAATGATTGCCTTTTGCAAGACTGAAGACGTTAAAATTATTGATTTCAAAGTGGTAGACCTGAAGGGAAGATGGCATCGACTTAGTATAACTCAAACAAAATTATCGGAAGACATCATGGATAAAGGAATCGGATTTGATGGATCCAGTTACGGATTTTTAACCGTTGAAAAATCAGATATGGTCATGATTCCCGATGTAAGCACCGCCTATATCGATTCTTTCAAAGAAGATATTACAATGGTCGTGATTGCGGATGTTTATTTAATTCAAAACAATACTATCGTTCGATATCAAGACGATCCAAGATTTATCGCTGAAAAAGCTGAAACATATATGAGAAATGAGAAGATTGCAGATACCTGTTTACTTGGACCCGAGTTTGAATTCTATGTCCTCGACCACATCTCGTTTAAGAACACGAATCAGCATGTCGAAGTTAAAATCGATAGTGAACAAGCAGATTGGAATTTCGCAAAAAACGATTCGAAAAACTTAGGAATTCATGTGCCAAACCATGGTGCTTATCATTTAGACTCTCCGTTTGATGTCAGTTATGATTTGAGAACTAAAGTGGTATTAGAGGCAGAAAAAGTAGGAATTCCGGTTAAGTATCATCACTCAGAGAACGGTGGACCCGGTCAAGTTGAAATTGAAGTCAATTTCGCTGGAATCAAGGAAATGGGAGACCGTTCCATGAAACTAAAAAACATATTGAATCTGGCTTCAGAAAAAGCTTCAAAAACTGTGACTTTTATGCCTAAACCATTCTGGAATGAGGCCGGAAGCGGGTTTCATGTTCATATTCAACTTAAAAATAACGGCCAGTATGTTATGTTTGATCAAAACGGGTATTCTCAATTATCAGATTTAGCCCTCTATGCAATCGGAGGAATTCTATTTCATGCCTCCAGTTTGACTGCGATTACCAATCCTTCTACGAACTCTTATAAACGTCTCGTTCCAGGATTTGAAGCTCCCGTTACTGTGGGTTATGCCACTGCAAACAGAAGTGCGGTCATCCGTATTCCTGGATATGCGATTGACCCATCTGAGAAAAGGTTTGAACTTAGAAGTCCTGACGGAACATGTAATCCTTATCTCGCATATAGTGCAATTATGATGGCTGCATTCGACGGAATCAAAAATAAGATGAATCCAAGCAAAATGGGTTACGGCCCCTTCGACACGAATTTATATCATCTATCAGAAGAAGAGCAATCCAAAATCAAAGGACTTCCGACATCGCTGAAGGAAGCCGCTGAAGCCCTTGAAAAAGATTATGAATATCTACTCGAAGGAAATGTATTTTCTAAAAACATCCTAGATGCCCACATTGCGCGGATCAAAAAAGAGCATGCACTTATCAACAAAATGCCACACCCGATGGAGTTTCAGTTGTATTACAACCTATAATGTCAAAAAGGTCAAAACACTAAGTTTTGACCTTTTCTTGATTGGATTTAGGGGCGGTTGTCGAAATCTTGAAATTCGTTTAGCTGTAAATAAAACCATTCTTTGGTGATTTCAACGCCACTCTCTTCTTCAAGTAAATCAAGGAGTTGATCCAAAGTGGCTATCCCTTTCGCATAGGTCTGATAATACACCGCCAAGATATCTTTCATCTTTTCGATATCCCCGTCGAGAAATTCATCGACGTAATATCGAAACATGGCTGGTCCGTGATAATAAATCAGATACCCATAGTATTCGCCGTATTCATCCACTTGTCTTAGCAAGCTCACCCCAAGGTTGGCCTGATATCGATCAACAAATTCCGTTTTCAAAGATGTACGGTAATCCAAATATCCATTATATCCATCTAACCCATATAACTCATAATAATAAAATGATGTAGAGTAGGTGGTCAAAGCTTCATCGACAAAAGACTCGTTGGCTTGATCATTTCCAATCATGGAGTAAAACCACTGGTGAATCATTTCATGAACAACGGTACCTTCTTGAATTTCATGCGAGCAATAAATGACACCACTACTTTCCATTCCATAGAAATAACCATATTCAAGTGTAAAATGGTCATAGTAATAGTCTCCAATTTCACTTTCCATCAATAAGAAAGTGGTTTCAAGATAATCAAAAGAATTTTCGATTTCGATATTCTGCAATTCCCTTATCGAATAGATTTGGAAATCGACTCCTTCGATATTTCTTTCATATAGATGATAATTCTTCGCAGCGCTGAAGGAAAAGTCCCTGGCGTCTAGGAGAGAGTATTCCAGTATCTTTCTTCCGTTGTCACTCTTTTCCTTATTCAAACCACCTCCACAAGCCACTTCATAATCCAAAGGGACATCCAGTGTGACATGATAGTCCCCAATCTCGTTGTAATAGGTTTCTCCTCTGAAAGAATAGGGTTCGGTGTTCCACCCATCTTCATCGAGTAGATTGACGAAAGGATAGAAGAACATCGTTAGATAATAGTCTCCATAATCGGCAATACGATCTTCATTCCAATATAAAAAGGAGTACTTGAATGTGATGCTGATTCTTTCACCTTTTAATAGTGTTTCAGATAAAGAAACATGAAGCGATGTATCATCGGATCCTTCAATCTCGAAGCTGGTTTCAATACCATCAATTTTAAAATATTCAAAGATTGCATTGGTTCCAGTGCCTCTTGGGTTTGCTGCATTTGGATAGACCGTAAGATAAAGTTCGCTTAAGTCATACTCTTCATTCATGTAATAGATTTCTCCCTCAACTTCAAGCGAGTCTTGAACGGTATCTAATTTCAAGTCCAATGAGTAAACTGTATTTTCACTGTTGTAAATATCGATTTTCTTCGATGAACATCCTAAAATAAATACGAAAAACAGTAATACAATCAATGTTTTTTTCAAGATATTTTCCTCCTTTATTTTGAACGATATTTATGATTAATCCCATCTCAACCACTTCCTGTAAAAAGGGTAAGACAAAGTCAAAATGGATATGAAAAGCCGTGCATAAAACTCTGGATGCACGGCTTGATTTAGTCATAAGTTATGAGATGATTGATAATGGGATCTATTCTTCAGTAGTTGATTCTGCTTCTTCGATTATTTCAGTAGAAGCTGGTTCTTCTTCTACAGGCTCGATGATATGTTTTCTTTCAGCAATGTGGACAACCACTTTGTTTTCATCATCGTTTAATTTAATTCCTACCGGAAGTTTAACATCTTTAATGTGAAGAACATCGTGTAGTGATAAGTGTGAAATGTCAACTTCAATGTGGGAAATCTTTTTACCTGCCGGATATTCAACCTCGATCGCATCATCAACAACTTGAACCAAATATCCATTATCTTGAATGACTGTCTTCCCAATGAAGTGAAGTGGTACTTTTGCTGAGATGGTATCTCCGCTTTCTACCTTAAGAAAATCAAAACAAAGAAAATGGTTTTTATTGATGATATCTCTTTGGATATCCTTAATGTAAACTTGGTGACTTTCCTTCTCGATTTTTACGTTGAATGTTTGGGTTCTTCCATACTTGTTCAATAAATCACCCAATTCTTTCTCATCCAGTTGAATTGAAATCGGCTGAATTGTTCTGCCATACAGTACTCCAGGTACTTTGTTCGCGGATCTGACTTGCTTTAGGGTTTCGGTTCTTTTTTCAATTTTCATCGTATATCTCCTCTCAATGCTTGAATATTATGAAATAAAAAACGGTTTCCGAATATGAACCTTGATGCAAATATAGTACTCCTCGTATCATCTATCATAGCACTGAATCATAGGAAAAACAAGAGGACTCAAAAAAGCTTTATTAAATCAAAATGCTTCATTTAATTTATCCTGCTTGATACTCATACTGTCAACTGAGTGATATAATTACTTTATAATAAGGAGGTAAAACGAATGAAAGGCTATATCATTATGGCAGTTCTAGTCAACAACCGAACAGCCAACGCAAAAACGGTTCAAGAACTTTTAACAAGATTTGGTTGTAGTATCAAGATGAGACTTGGACTCCACGAAATCAGCAACGTGTGTGCTGAAGATGGACTCATTATCTTACAGCTTGGCGGTCCTGAGGAAGACATCAAGAAGTTAGAAGATGGTTTGAATGCACTGAAAGGTGTTCAAACGGAAATCATTAGAATGGAATCCGAATAGAATAAAGAAGACTCAGCCGTTACTTCGGTTGAGTCTTTCTATCAATTAATTCTTCAATTTTATTTTTTTGCGTTTCGAAAAGTCATCATTCGATCATTCTTTGTCAATAACACGATAATACTAGGAATTAAACATGCAAGAAATATCCAGAGGTAATACAAATCGGTTTTGATTATTGAATCCGTTACCTGACTATTGTATGTGATAATGTATGCTTTCGAAGCTAAAAACAAAGATAAAAAGATGAGCAAATTCACAAAGACAAACATTAAATGATCTTTTGAATCTCTGTTTTTCAGATGAAGGTAGATTCCTCTAATCAAAATCAACAGTATCGTTACGAATGTTAGAGACGAAAAGATGAGCAGAATCAAATCAAGGCTTAACTCGCCGGTAAAGTAAAAATAAGCTTTGTCCAAAAAATCTACCGCAACTATCACAAAAGCAGTGAAGTAAAGGTAATTCTTTTTAAGAGCCAAATATCCAATGCTAAAAGCCATTAAAAGGAAATTTATCATAAAAAAGATGACTACTCCGGAAAGAAAGAACGTGGATAGAAAGGTAATCGCTCCCAGAACCAAGATCCAGAAGAACAAAGATTTCTCAAACTTCATTTCATCAAACTCCTTATATATGAAATCAAATATAGAACAATTATAACATAGAAAGGCCTACTCTAGTTAGAAAAAAAGGACTAGTCATCCAATCCTTTTCCTGCTATAATCTTGGGAATGCATTTTTCTACTCTTGAAGTTCTGGTCACCGATTGTTTCGCAGAAGAGAAATAATGAAGGTATGCTTTCTGTCTTCCGGGTGTTAACGATTCAAAAGATGATTTTAAGTCATTCGACTCATCGAATTTTATTTTAAGCTCGTCACAAATTGAGTAATCATTGACTTTTTTCATTTCGACGACACGCCCTGCTTTTTCATTTTCAATGGCTTCAGAAATGTAATCGACTATCATTTGTGTTTGTGCTTTAATCTCTTCTATTGAAGTAAACCGAAGTTGTCTTCCGGCTTGAACGTTTTCAGTCTGTTGAACTAGTAGTTTGTGGGGATCTTTCAGCAAAACCCCCTTGACGAATAGCATTGCGCAGTATTCTTTGAACCCATGGATTAATACAACATTTTTGCCATTCAATGTGTAACAAGGTACACCCCACTTCACTTCTTCTTTTAATTCAAAGTTATGGGCAATCGATCTCAGCGAGGAAAACTCCTCTTTCCATTTTTGTGAACTGTCAATAAATTCGTCCACTAATCGGTTTTTCTCATTCATTATACAACTCCTTATAATCTAATCATAGAAGCCAAGACCCTCTAAGATTTTGGATTCATATTTTTCAATTCTTGATTTTTTTGTGGCGGATTGTTTTGCGCCACTGAAATAAAGCAAATACGCATTTTGTCTGCCGGGCGTCAATTTTTCGAAAGCAATTTTTAATTCGGGCAATTCAATAAATCGATTTTGAAGTTCAAGCGGGTAATCAGATTCACTCTTTGATTCAAAGACAACCTTCAGTCCTGATTTTTCGTTCTTCATCGCTTCTTTCACATATTCTTTAATCATTGGCGCAAGTCTTGATACATCCTCTACTGAAGTCATTTTGATGACTCTTGCGGATTGAGTGTTGTCTCCTGGTTTGACTAAAACCTTATGATTATCTTTCAACAAAGCTCCTTTAAAAAAAGAAACGACAAAATACTCTTTGAATCCTCCTAGGATTACTACATTATTATGATCAAATGTATAACACGGTTGATACCATTTGAATTCTTCTATAAGGTCCGTCTCCAATAGAACTTGTCGTAATAGGGTAAGTTCCTCTTTCCATTTGCTTGTTTTATCTAAAAATCCATCTACACTTGGATTTGTTTGATTCATCTATAATCTCTCCTTTAATCGGGATACATCCATTATATCCAATTAAGATGAAAAGATAAAGGAAGATGGCTTATAGGCACTCTTCAACAAAAAATAAGAAAAACTAAAATGTTTGTCAACTCTTTGTCACATATTTAATATATACTTGGAATTGTAATAAAGAAAGGATATATGTATGATGAAAAAAATCTTAACTTTCCTATTGTTCCTTCTAATTGGAGTAGCTGCGCTTGGCTGTGATTTTGTCAATGGAAATGACACAGGGTTAAGTGATGAATTGTATCAAACTTTCATGGATTTTAACCTGAATACTTTGGAAGAAGTAGGAACTGAGGAGAATTTCCTATATTCCCCCTTAAGCCTATATTACAGTTTGGCTGTATTATATGCTTTTTCATCGGATGTCGCTGAGGAAGAGCTGAATACACTACTCGGAATGACAAAAGAGGACATACTGGCTCAAATTGAATCTTTGACAAATCAATTACCAAAGACCGATGAATATACCGATTTTTTCTTGGCGAATACGGTATATTACGATAATACAGAAAGCGTATATGTGTCAGACATGATGGAAGAATATCAATCGGTCTATCCATATGAACTGGATGAAGTTGACTTTCCTTCCGGTGAAGCCGGAAGAAGATTGGCAGAAAAAATTACAGAAGGAACTGATGGGTTCCTGACACTCACCGAATCCGATTTTGATTATCTGCGAGACTTCAGTTTTTTAATCAATAATACTATTTATTACCGAGGGTCTTGGGCTCTTCCTTTTGACAACGAAGTAACGCAAGATGGTACTTTTTACGCATTAGACGGTTCTGAAGAAATCGTTCAAATGATGAACAAAAGCACATTTTCAAAATACTATGAATCGAATCAGGCAAAAGCTGCACAAATCATGTTCAAAGATGGAAGTTCGATGATTTTCATTCTCCCGGATGAAAATCAAAGCATCACAGAGTTATTGAGTGATTCAACTGAAATGATGAGAATCATTCAACCAAGTACTTACTATGAATCTTCCCATCTCATCTTTACTGTTCCAAAATTTGAGTTTTATAGTGAATTTAAGTTGAAAGAGACGATGAAAAGTTTAGGTCTTTCCTCGATATTTTTCCCTTCCAGATCAAATTTTAGTCACATCGTGGATTCAGAATTCTTTGTCGAAAACATTTCCCAAATCACAAAGATTCAAGTGGATGAAGAGGGTGTGAAAGTAGCCGCATCGACTACCATATACAGCTCAACTACTTCAGCCACAATAGATTACATCGAATTCAATGTAAATCGACCTTTCCTTTATGTCATTTTATCTCCTGATGAGATTCCGATGTTCTTTGGCGGAATGAGTTCGATTCAAGATTAGGGGTAATCTAATACAATAACACAAAAAAAGATTAGCCTACAGAATATGCCGGCTAATCTTTTGTTTATACTAATATTGAGTATTTTTTATTTCTTTGCACGGCGTTTTTTAAATGCACTGCCGTCTCCACCATCGGGCACAAGCCCTTCTAGGAATTCTCCCGATGATAAAATGATTAGTGCTACGATGATGACAATATAAACAGACCCAAATGAAGCAAACATCATTCTCCTCCCAAATGAAATCTGTGAAGTGGCTTCAGTTTCAGATCCGATAAAAAAGGCAATCGTCATCAAAGCTGCAAAAAAAGCTTGAGAATAGATTGTTTTATCTAAAAAGATCCACAATAACAAAAATGTAATGAATGGCAGAATGACAAGCAAGGTAAGCAAGAAAGTCTTATTTCTTATGAAATCGACCATTGAAAGAATCTTGAAGAAAAGCATTAACACTACCGATCCGATTAAGATCAATATCATTAATGGATAAGTAAATTCACCCTCTATATGAAGCATGTAGGCGTGTATTGCAAAGGAGGCAGCTGAACCATTCAATAGAATCGGAATGAGATGGCCAGTTTCTCTAAAAAACTTAAAGGCTGCACAAATAAAAATGCTCGTTACCATTAGACCGATAGAAAGATATAATATTGGCTTAATCAATTCAATGTCATTTGGCAATGCTATTTGTAGGATTAATTGTACGGATAAATAGACAATTAAATAGATGATTGATTTATAAAAACCCTTCTTTTCTTTTTCTTTCATCAAGGACTCTCTTTCTAAACTAAAAATAAGTGGCTTCAATGCTTGACTGTTTGACTAAATTTACGTATAAGACGAAATAATCCCATATATAGTACAAAGTTAAGAATATATACTGCGCCACCAAGAAAGAGTTGGACTATTTGATCTCGTGAATCAGTGAAGAAGGATAGAACAAATAATAATAAGGCTGATCCAATGCTGAAAATCATTATTGTATATGTAGCCCTATTTAACCCACTTGAATTGGGCATTATTTCACTTGATATTTTGGAAAACGAAAGCATATTTTTCATGTACGTAGACAATTTCGACCAAAAAACGAATTTAATCAAAAATCCAATAATCATAAGAATATATAGTGCGACGAGAATCAATGGAGGAGAGATTAACAAGAGTAAAACGAAAATAATCAAATAGTACACAAATATCAATAGAAAAACGATGGATATTCCCTTAAAAAAAGAAGTGAGTGAAGTGTATGATTCTTTATCAAACTGTCCCTCTATCGATTTCGATTTTAGAGATTGGAGATTCGTCAATCCTATGATACTGAAGACTAACAATAAAACGACATTTACAAAATCTTCAAAAGCTCTTTCTTCTCCAAGAGAAAACTGAAAATCAATGATGATGGAGTATACCCTTATTCCTAGTAATAGTAGAAAAAGCACACCAAGAAATGCAATAAAAACGCTAAATGCCTTCGATGAAAAAAATGTGACCAAACTAGCAGGGTTCATCTCTTGAACACCACTGGTATTTTCCGGTTTTGAAGATGAAAGGTTTAACGGTTTGAATTCATCTGTTTGTGACATAATTCCTCCTTATATTTAACTACATTTATATAGTTAAAATATACTAAAACAGGATAAAGAAAAATGAACTGATTAATAAATAAATTCTAACACAAAAAAAATCATTTCGCAATATATGAAAAAAAAGATTAGCCCAAAGTTAGGAACTAATCTTCTTTTATTATTCAGTTGTTGATTTGTGAACAATCATACTCTCGATTCAGACAATAAATGTTTATAAATCATTTTTGAATTTTCTTAACGGTTCTTCCTTCGATATAACCTCTGAATCCTTGCGGTTCGTATTGGAACCGATAGCCATCATCATCGTAAATGTATCCATATACTTCTGGATTATATTTTTGGACGAAACTCATTACTTGAGAAACTTCCTCTTCAAAGAAGTTGTCGTCATAGGGTTCTCCTTGAAAAATCATCATTTGAGTTTCGGGTAAAGAAATGATTTCACAATCTTCAGGGATTTCACCGGTATAGTCAAACGGTACTTCAACTCCTTGAACATAGATTGAAGTATTCTTTTTTTGAAGTTTCTTTCCTAGCCACATACCAATAGGTTCGCTAATAGCTTCTTTGATGCTACAAAATACGCCCCAGATCTCACAGGGGACTTCGATACAATACTCGAAATAATCATTTGCATGTTTTGCTCTTCTGATGATTGCCTTTCGAATAGGCCGATCCACGATTTGGACAAATACAGCTTTCACTTCTTTCATTGATTGTTCTCCTTCTTTTTTTGATGATGTAATTACAGTATGTGGGATAAAATAAGGCAAAGGAATTGGTGATCTTTGATATGCTTTAGGAGTAATGTTGAATTCTTTTGCAAATGCCCTTGTGAATCCCTCGTGTGAATCAAAAACAAAATCAAAGGCAACATCAATCACTTTGATCGAGGTATCTCTCAATGTTTTTGCGGCCAAAGTAAGCCGAACCATTCGAATGTACTCAAACACACTTTTTCCCGTGAGCTCTTTGAATATGCGCGCACTATACCAAAGAGAATAGTTTGAAACCTTCGCAAGCATAGAGTGTGTGATGGATGTCTTTATATTTTCACGAATGAATTCTTGCATCCTTTGAACTGCTAATTCTTTGTCTTGGTTCACCTATTTCACCCCCGAATCATGATAGCATAAAGAAAAATAGAATTCTTGACTTGGATTGCGAATAATCACTTCTTGGACAATCATTTTAGATAATTGTTCTGAGAGATAACGCAATTCGAGACATATCATTTTTTGAAAGCAAAAGACTTATTTAACCACAGATTTGAAGACTTTATTGAAAAGAATCAATGTCATTTTCGATGACCAAATTATACCACCTTGTTCACAGGTGTTCAATCCAAAACTAAAAAGTAGTGCTCAACACCTAGGGTTGAGCACTACAATTGGAAAGGGTGGAATAGAGGCTACTTCATGAGACCAAACACTTCAAGTTAACACTTAAAATTGTGATTCTCATACAGAGGAAAAATTAAACCGATATCAAAGAGATTTTCCTTGCCATAAATAGAAAGAAAATGGACGCAAAGGAATAGACAGCGGAGATGACTCCCCCTAATGAATAACGAAACAGCAATGCAGAAGATACTAGCCCTACTAAAATAAGAATGGATAACTTGATTAGCTGATTTTTCATCATCTTTGTCTTCAAATAACGAATCGACAAGACGTGAAGTATTAGTACAATTAATAGGAAGCCTGTTGAGACCGCTACCCAATTGATTGAAGCGTAATAAGTGACAGATGTGATGCTTTCTACTATTCCGAAAATCATTACTGAATCTATCAAAATTTGAAAAGCTATAAAAAGAAGAAAGAAAACATAGAAGAAATAGAAAAGTTTCTTGAACGAATCGAAAGGAATGAGGAATTCGTCAACGTTTTCACCTTTTTTAATTTTCAATCTATATTCTCTTTTTAACTCTCTTTCGTGCTTAACTTGTTGTCGAATTCTTGAAAAATATGTCAATTTCAATGACTCATTGTTATAACTCATTAAAAAGATCACTGTCGTTGAAATCAAGATAATGACTTGAGGAAATAAAATATAAAATCCTATGATGAGTCCAGAGATGGATATAACATAGATTGTGATTGCACTCAATAAAAAGAACAAGTCAAGGAACGGACTTTTCACCATCACTTTTGCGAGTAAAAAGATATTGATGATTAAGTATGATACCAGTAGAAGGAAGGTAATCCAAGTAACGACGACTGTGTTACCTCCTGTACCATTAAATATGACTTCATATCCCTTAAATATATAATCATTTGGTATTCGAATGAAATTTAGTAGATAAGCAAAAAATACAAGAATTGAAAAAGTTAAAGCAATCGTTCTCTTTCTTCTGTCAATATCAATGTAAATCTCATCTTTTTCACCATTGATCAACTCGTTGATGGACAGCTTGTATAAAATGCTTAGTTTCTCCAATATCTCAATATCCGGAAAAGACTCTCCTCTTTCCCACTTCGAAACAGCTTGAGTAGATACATTACACATTGTTGAAACATCTTTTTGTGTCAAGTTCCGTTCTTTTCTTAATTGAAGTAAGAATAACCCCATGTTCATCGCATCCATAAAATCCTCCTCTAACAACTCATGGTTTCATTATATATTCTAATGGCTAAATTGTGAAGTTACTTATAATTGAATTGTATAAACCATAGGTTGATGTCGGATTTCAACAAGATATTCTCCAAAAGTCATCTTTCAATTTCTGCAAAATCCGCGAGTTGAGTTTGGATGTCAATATTGTAAATATATTACTGCCCCTACTGGCCATAATTAAACACTTAAAATAATAAAAATAATTTTAATAATTATATTTGGCATCCATTGTTCGCCTACCTATACAAAATCATATGAATGAAACCTAAAATCTTCCTTTGTAATACTGAGTTGTATGGATTGATTCATGAAAGCTTAATGGCGAAATCACTGGAGCATTTGAACAGAATAACGTGGAATCAAATACACATTTCATATGCCATACCAATTCAGAAATATAGGATAAATCCTCTATCCTTACATTGTTTTAATTCTGTTCTATTTTCGTACAAAACCGTAAAAAGAACTCTATCATTTATTTTCAGGGGGTTCTGAAACGTATGATCAATTCTGGATTACTTGAGTCGAGTTTTGCATAATCCACAGAATGGGTTTCTTCATCAACCCAATCTGGTACCACAAAATCAAGTGAATCAGGCCAATAAAAACTCATTGGAATCTGATTGGATCCTTCATTGTAATATCGTATGGGATCAAGAATAATAGTGTAATATCCGGGCGCATCTTCTTTGGATAAATCATAAGAAGCTCTCACTATTGTGGAAACAGTCAATGTTTTGGTTGAATGAGGTTGTAGATATAATGAGGCTTCATAGAAAAACGGATAAACTGCCTCTTCGGTTTGCTGATAAACATTAATAGAATGAAAATCGAGCATACTACTTGAATCTTGAATGAAGTCTAGTAGATGTCTTCGCATCGCAAGAAGATAAAAGTAATTGTTTGGACTAATATCTGAAATGACTTTATTAAACTTGTAAGAGTTTGTATAAACTTTCGGATCATAATTTGCCTCATACTCAAGTTCTTGTCCAAATGAAATCCACATAAACCTTTTGGATTCTGTTTGAGTATTCGCATAGATTCCTAATTCATCGCTGTGAACCTCTCCTTCATATATCAGTTTTGAATATGAAGTAGAAGGAACGAAAAAGACTTCTTCCCCGATTGGAGCGTTGAAGTAATAATAATAAAATAGATCATCATAAGGCTCTATTGCATCATATACCGGGTTTTCAATCCAACACTCAATTCGACTACAATAGCCATCACCACCAAGCACTTCATTGGTATCTGCAACACCAAACTGAGAAGTGAAAATGCCTGTATTGGGTTCGGTTTGATATTGAAATTGGCTGTAATATAAATCGAATTCGTTGATAGTAGCCAAAAAAGGCAATAAAGCTTTCACCTGTTTGGCGTATGGTTGGTATAGGATAGTGGAGTCCTGAAATGTATAGGAAATTGTTAATTTTTGAAAGGGATACCCATGGTTGTCAAAATAGGGTAATGTTGTCAATACAAACTCCTCAGAAATGATTGAAACTCCTTCCTCCATAACAAATAACGCCTCTTCTGTTGCGGGCAATTCTGAAGAAAACGGAATGGTATCTACATATTGAGAACATGCTATTTGAATGGTAGTGAGTATTAATATCAAAGTAAAGAGTAAGACTCGTTTCATTTATGATCCTCCATATTTAGTCTTTGCGCCTATATACTTACTTATTAGTATACTAAGTGATTAAATGAGCTTTTATTACAGACAGGATTGGGCTAGGCGTCCAATGGTTCACAATCTTCTGACACCATTCAAAAATGGAAATGAAACTGATTAAATCCAGTTATCACTCAAAGGAGTAATCCCAGCATATTTTTAGTTACAAGAAAAACATAGTTGTAAAAACTGTAAAAGAATCAAAGGTTTACATTCGTTTTACGTAATCGATTGAGAATGAATGCCATGAATCCACATTCGATCAGTAAGAGAAGAACGAAAATATAGAATGATTTGGATATTTCACTTGAATTCGACCCAGCGATAGTATATTTAATTGAAAAGAATGCTATTAAGCCTAGGATTAAATGAACAATAACGATAACGAAAATCGATCTTAATGATGATACATTCTTCCGCCATTTTAAGAAACAAAATAAGTGTATTAGGAAAACTAGTTCAATCAACCCAAACACACATAACAATAGAAACAACAAATACATTCCTTCAAATTCGTAATAAATATCAGGAACTCGTATTTCAGAAAATACCAACAATTGATACGAGGATGTTACAGCAAGAATAGAAAAAGATATTGCGAAAGACAATAATATTAATTCAATCACTAAAGCCCTTTGATCAATTTTGTTTTGGTTGATATCCATTTTGAACTCCTCACTTTCTCTAATAACGGAGTAGATAGATATTCAAGTGTATATAAACTGAAAACTTATTCATAGGAATAATATCATTTAAGATTAAGTTAAACAAGCATGAGTATGAAATTTGATAATGTTTGATAGATTTTTTTTACCCTACGTATCCAAAAATACGATCTGCTATAATTTATTTAATCCTTGCTCTGAACTTAGTTTTAAATTTTAGAAAATTAGTGTCTTGCTACTAGGTAGTTCTAAACTTATTCTGTGATAATATCAAATGAATAATAATGAATCAAATAGATCTTTCAAATCATAGATATCCTTTTTCACGATATGATATACAATCGATAAATCCACATTTCTATATTCATGAACGATACGATTTCTAAATCCTGAAATACTTATCCAAGGTATTTGAGGATTATCTTCTTTTGTCTTTTCAGATAAATTTTTGATATTTTCTGAAATTTGAATTAACCTAAATAAAATAGAATCAAGCAACACTTCATTTTCAATTAATTTCTCTTCGTCTAAATCTTTTGTATGCAATATCAAGAAGCTTAAATCTTTTATGATTTTATTTATGAAATACTGGTCGTTTTTTGTATTATCCATAGATCTTAATACCATCCTTGAGTATTTCATTAACTAATTCTTGATTTGAGCTAAGTTGTGCAACGGTTAATAGCTCAACTTTTTTCTTTAAATTTACTCTTAATTTTTCTACTATCCCATAAAAATCCAAACCGGTGAGAGGAGTAGATATCAATAAATCAATATCGCTCTTTTCATTCGCTTTGGCTTTGGCATAAGAACCAAACAAATAACAGTATTCAACATCATAGTTACTAAAGACATTAGTACAAGTTTTTTGTATTTCTTCTACAGTTAAAATGCCGTGTTCTTCATCAATGTATCCATATCGATTTAATTTCTCCATTATATAATTATACTTGATTGAGTCTATTTTTCTTTCATCATTTTCATAATTCTTGTACGTTCTTAAGGGAATATCAACAAACTTGGAAGCTTGTATCTGAGTAATATTCTTCGAAATTCGCAATTCTTTCAGATTCATAATTATGTCACCTCTAGTGATATTATATTATAAATTGCACTTTATGTCAAATAAAAAAGTGCAGTTATTGCACTTGCAAAAACAATTGACAGGCAATTATTGCACTGCATTATTTTAAATACTTGGATTTTGAGTTGTTTTATTGTGGCTTCAAGTCCAACACTGGAGAGTTGTCACAATATTCATATGGTTAACAATCCACTGTCCAATTTCCACACCAATCCAATTCATATATATTCAAATCATATCACATAAACAATTATCATGCAATATTCATTAAAAAAGATTAGCAAATTTCTGCTAATCTTAGCGCTTATAATGGTAGCCCGTACGGGGTTCGAACCCGTGAATGCCGCCTTGAGAGGGCGGTATGGTAAATTTTTATTATCGCCAAATGTGGCGGTTAATTGACATTTCGATATATATTTGACCCTTGTTCTGACCCTTGCACATATTTCAGTAAATTGATGCCTTGCTACTAGATATTATCATAACAAATTGTGTGCAAATCTAGCCATGAATTAAGTCCTAAGCGAGGGCTGATTTTTGTTATTGATATCATTAAACCAGTTTCGACTTAACTAATAATACCTGAGATTTCAAATCATTTAGCCTAATGAAAATCAATTTGTCAAAATTCCTAACCATCAAATTCCTTCGAGTGATTATGGATTGATTCTTCGTGAATATACCGAAGACACCTGCATATAATACATCCTACATCTCATATTGTGTAAGTTGTCCTAGAATGATTGAAAAATGAATATTATATGTTAAAATGTGGATGGGTGATGATATGAGAATCAAATTTACGGGTAGTTCTGATGAGTTATTAGAAATCCGAGAGAAACTCAGCAAAAATGAGGTTGATTTTGTCTATGAAGATGAAGATTATATTCTTAAAAAGGCCACTCATGATCCTGAAACGATCGTCGGGAAAATTGATCAATCATTTCATGTTTTGAATCATCAAGATATCTTATATATTGAATCCCTTGCCAATAATGTAATCGCCCATACATTAACTCATGAGTACTTCATAAAAGATAAGTTATACACAATATCATCTCTATTTGAACCCTATGGTTTTCTTCGCATTCATAAGTCCTATGTCGTCAACATCCATTTTATTAGTGTAATCATTCCTCAATTTAACAGGAAATTTACCCTTATTATGAAAAACAAAGATCGAATTGAAGTATCTCGCTCCTATTATGACTCCTTTAAAGAATATTTGAGAATGTAGGTGAAATCATGAAAAAAATATTATTAATTCTCGTCATTGCCCTCGTGTTCTCCTTGACGAGTTGTGTCGCTCCTGAAATAGTAAATATCAATGAAGACATCAGTTACACTAATGTGGCAACTTATGATGACGACATCTATATCAAAGTCTTTCGGTTATATGTCCCAAACAATGCATCAATTCTGGATTACACTTATGGATATCAAGTTAAGACAAATAAAGATCTGTCTATTGTCTTGAAGTCCCCTGATGATGAAGTCATATTTTCAGAAGATGTAAACGTGTTTATATATAAGGATTTAACTCGCACAATTGCAACTAACTCATTTGTCGGAAAATGCATTGATAATGACACGATTACGGTTGAAATTACCCTGGCTGATGGCACAATGCATTCTTTATCATTTGAGTACCTGTCAAGTCGAACAACGTACTATGAACAGGAATCTTATCCCACTATCTCCGTACCTCAATTTGACATCTGGATCATTGTGACTACGATATCTATTTTGCTCACATTATTTATCATTTCGATTTCCATATACCGGGTCTTCTATCAACGTAGAATTAATCATTCATTGATTGATGATACCTCAAACAAGAAACCTATTATGGATCTAAGTATATTTATAAAAATATCTCTACTTATAACAATTGCATTAATGATTACTTTGCCTTTTCTTGAAAAAATCATCTATAATCATACAGTAATCCAAGACATTTCATATGAAGAACTATCTGCTGGTGTATTAGATATAGACTTAACAGACATTACAATGACGAATTTACAATATGAAAGAATTCTAGTGACTCTCAATATTGATGTATTTTCTATATCTGTTTTTGAAAGGGATCTCGATCTTACGTATGCAATAATAGAAGATAATATCCTCAATATATTAAACAATTATAATCATCAAGTTGTAGAGTATGATGAAAATTTCATTGAGATTGGTTCTAATCCTTGGAAAAGTGAAACACATTATATTGTCGAATTAGAAACCGCTGATCAGTCATCTATTGTTATTCGATTTATTCTGCTGAATGATGATGAATATAGTGTTGCGGTAACATATTTGCCCACACAACCTGACTTTCCAACTGAAGGTGGGATTGCAATTGTATCTGGTAGCCCCAAATATTCATTTACAGTCCCAAATACTGATTCAAATGTAGTTGCTTTATTTGATTTATTGAATAATGCAACAAGAATTGCTCCATAATATAACTAGCTTGATAAACTGTATCGGCGAATGCAATGAAAAAAGATTAGTAGAATTCTGCTAATCTTTTATGTTTATATTGGTAGCCCGTACGGGGTTCGAACCCGTGAATGCTGCCTTGAGAGGGCGGTATGATGAATTTTTATTATCGCCAAACGTGGCGGTTAATTGACACTCCGATATATATTTGACCCTTGTTCTGACCCTTGTACAAATTTCAGTAAATTGATGCCTTGCTACTAGTATTATTATCACCAAAGAATAGAAAACAAATCTTCTTCGAATAGATAACATTAATTTCCAAAGTAATGAATATTCTCTTTTATAAATTTTGTCAAACAATCTGAATAATGATCTTGTTGTTCGGAATACAGTGCATCAACTTCATCAAATATGTGAAGTTCATAGGATTTAGAGAACGACTCAATGGTCCCATCATTATACGCATCTAATAAACTACTATTCTCGCTATAGATTTCAATTGCAGTTTCTAAGCCATCATATAATTCTTGTAATCCAAGTGCTTGAAACCCTTTAAGTGCAACAGTTATCCATCGAGCCGATGAATTGAAAAAGAATTGGTTAAATCCTCCGTTCATGACCTCATCAAAAACTGCAGTGCATGCATATACAATCCTCAATGGTTCTTCAAATTCCATTACAATTTCCAGTTCTTCTTCCCAATTATCTATTTGGAAACTGACCCATATTTTTGCAGAATCAATCAAACTATCCTCATCCTCGGTCGCAAAATCTTCTTTCGTATAGTTATTGTAACCTTTCATTTTCTTGAAAATGCCATCAAATAATCCCATATTCGGGCTCCTTTGTTTAAAGTATTTTAATAGGTGGAATATGCAAAATGAAGAATACTATTTCAATGAAAATACTCCATGCTATTCTCTAATTACTAATTTCTTTCTAGCAATAAGGTATAGATAATACAAAATTGCAAAAATAGAGCATGTGATATTTCCGGGAAGTTCTAACCCCAAGAAGTATGGAACAATACTGAAAAAACCAGGAGGACCAATTTCTATAAACAGATATAGATCACACCAAAAGAGTATCCTAAACAAATTGAGAATGCCTTTACCATAAAGTTTGTATTTAATGCCTTGATATATATTTCGAAATTCAAAATAGGCCATCAACAATGCAAGAAGAATAAATAGAACGAGATTTTCTATAAAGAAATTTAGTGCTGACAATCCAAGCCAAAACAAACTTATTATCAGTATTATATATAGTTTTTTCATTCAGTATAACCTTCTTTTCATAGAGAAGAATGGATTATTTGTCGATGCCAACAGAATCATATTGTAGAATCACTGGAGTGTTTGCATAATATCCATTTTTCATCAAAACCCATTGTTCAATTTCCGGCTAATTTAATACTGATTTTATCATTTTCTTCACATTCGTAATTAATGTTTTCAATGATGTTCCCACATGAAAATCATGGTTACCCGATTACAAAATAATTCCCTTCGTATTCTACCAGAAAAGCATACTGATGAATCCCTTTTTGGAAATAACCAATCTTGTTCAATTCTGTCAATTGCATTTCATCAGATTCAAATAGGTAAACAGAATTATCATTATAAATCAAGAAGGAATCCCCATCTACTTTCATAGGCGTTCCTGTAATGTCTAGAAAATAAAAAGAATCATTCAATATGTCATATAAATGGAAGTAGCCGTCTTGTTCATATAACAAATATTGGCCTGAAGTGAAACACCCAGCAAATAAAGACTGATCGTAACTAATATAGGTTTTGTCTCTTAGGTCGAGTCTGGTGATTCTTCCTTCTCCACCGGTTGAATTCTCATATATCACTGCAAAATCGCCGTAAAAATTCACTTTCACGTATGGATGAATATTTCTGATCAAAAACGAGAAAAACTGTTCTTGATTTTTATACAAAGTGTAATAAGTGCTCGATGGTTGATACAGGGAATATCCATAATCGAGGAAAACGGTCTTTTCAGCTATCGGTTCCATCATTTCATCGATTCCAATGTAATTAAGATTGAAGTCTATGACCACTTTGTGGTCGAGACTGTTATTGTCTCTGTATTCGAAATAAATACACCAATCTTCAACAGTAAAAGAACCATTTAGCCCAAATAGTAAATCAGGAAAGTCTAGCTCGTAATCTATTACTTTAATATCTCCAGAAGGAGAGATTATTACAACTCCCCAGATGCTAGTAAAATTCGTTAGTTTAATAATTGTATATCCATTTTGTATTTGATAGTCTTCAGCGCACATCAAATCTGAATGAACCAAAGTCTCCTTGATTGGCTCTCCAGAGAATCCTTCATACGTCAATATTGTGCATCCATGATCTCCATATTCGCCACTTTCATATGTATAAAAACGAAGGTCATCACCGAGAGATTGACGTGGAAAAACAACTATCTCTCCATTGCTAAATAATGTTTCTCCGCTCGCAGACATGAATCGATTGCCAATAAGAGAATATTCTGAATTGGTAAATAGTACATCGTCGTTTCTAGATGGATAGAGTTCAATTGCAGAATCAATTGATATGGGTACACTTGAAGTATAAGTTCCGTTCGAGGCATACAACACGTTATTTTCCGCATCATAACTTGTGATGAAATAGTCCTCGAAACTGCTAGTGTGTCTTGTATCATACTCCGAGACAACCCCATTCGAGTACATAAAAAAGGTTGAAGCATCTCTGCCAATTTCGTAATAAAAATACCTCTGATTATCTAGGTAAGCGATTCTTCTAGTGCCAGCTTCAATCATGTCTACAGCATCTTGGGCCAGGTCAATCTTGCGAATAAAGTTATATTCTTCAAATGGATTGACAAACTCAGTCAAGGTGGTCGATTCTATCGAGGCGGAAGAGGCTGCAGATGTGGTCGTTGTTGTGGTTGTTCCAGCAGATGTATTGTCGCAGGCCGTTAACATTGCAATAATGACTGCTAAAAGAATGATAAGTGATTTTTTCATATCTTTCTCCTATAGTACTTGGATTTGGATTAAGTGCTTTTTAAACATTATTTAATAATAAACTAATATATACTTAAATCATATCACATAAATATTCAGTACGCAATATTCATTAAAAAAGATTAGCAAATTTCTGCTAATCTTAGCGCTTATAATGGTAGCCCGTACGGGGTTCGAACCCGTGAATGCCGCCTTGAGAGGGCGGTGAGTTAACCATTTCTCCAACGGGCCATGAGTCAGCCTTAAAGAAGGCTGATTACTTTATTAATTCTTTCTTTAATTTTTTCTTCTCCCATAATTTTTAATACATGGTAGAAATTTGGAGTTGATTTTCTTGCGGATACTGCAATTCGTACGATTTCAGCGAAATCTCCTATGTGACCGAGATATTGATCAGGATTCTTTTTATAATCTTTAGGACGCTCCGCATAGTTTAATTTGCTTGCGGTCATTTTTAGATTGGCAAACCATTCTTCTTCTGAAAGAGATAATCCTGTATTTCCAAGAAAGGCTTCGAGCGCATGAATGATATCTTGTTTGGAGAACCGTTCGTTAAAAGGTAAAGTTTCTTTCAATGAAACATTATAATACTCATCATACATAAAGTCAATGATAGGAAAAATATCTGAGTATTTTTCATAATCTTTTCTTGGCTTTTCTCCGCCACGTTCGATGTTCATAAGAGCTTCGAACTGGTCAAAATCAGACTCGATTGCATTTTTAAATTCCTGGTTGTATTCTTTTGCCCAATCATATGCCTTTGCGGAAATCGAATGTGCATCCATGTTTCCAAGAGTTTCCTTACAAATGGATTTCACTTTTTCAAGGTCGAACAGCGCGCCATCCAAACTCATTTTGTCAAAAGACAAATTAAAATCAAAGATATTCGCTACCGGATTTTGGAGTCTCCACTCCTCAAAATTCGTGTTTGCGATGGTCATTAAATATTCTAAAAACCCCTCGATTGGATATCCTTTTTCCAAGAAATACTTCACGCTGGCTTCTTCGTCTTTTCTTTTTGAAAGTTTTCTTCTTTTACCGTCATCCATCTTCATGATAACGGGCAAATGTGCAAATTCAGGCCTTTTCCACCCTACAGTGTCAAATAACTGTAAATGAATTGGAACGGATGGCATCCATTCTTCGCCTCTAGTCACATGAGTCGTTCTCATAAAGTGATCATCGACTAAATGTGCGAAATGATACGTTGGAAGTTTGTCACCTTTCATGATGACGATATCTTGAACATTTTCAGGAAAATCGATATGTCCACGAATGCAGTCATCAAATCCAACTCGGTTTAATTCATTTCCTGGAGATTTAAAACGAATCACATAGCTCTCTTTGTTTTCCACTTTATGAATCATTTCATCTACGGTTAAATTCCTACACACTGCATATTCACCATAATAGCCAGGATTCACTTTTAAAGTTTCTTGTTTGTGTCTGATTTCATCTAACTCTTCATGAGTACAAAAACAAGGATAGGCAAGTCCTCTTATAATCAATTCTTTAATGACGACGTCGTAGATCCATTTTCTTTCACTTTGAATGTAGGGCCCATAGTTTCCACCAACTACAAAACTCTCATCGGGAGTAACCCCAAAAATACCCAGTTCTTGAAGAACCTTGTCTCCTGACCCTTCGATTTCTCTTTTTTGATCTGTATCCTCAATTCGGACAAAAAAGACTCCTCCGGATTGCTTTGCGTAACGCCATGAAACCATCGACGCAAAAAGAGAGCCTGTATGTAAGAACCCTGTAGGGGATGGCGCAAACCTTGTGACCATTGCATGATCAATCAAATTCCTTAGTGGAAATAAACGTTCCAAGTCTTCTACTGTTTTGTCTACTTCAGGAAAGATTAAACTAGCTAATTTTTCAATTGTCGTCATACCTTAAACCTCGTTTCAATTCATAAACATCATATCATAAAAAATGTTTTTTTTCCATAGAAAAATATGGAAATAGATTGCGGTTGACAAAGCATGAAATCTCGCATAAAATGGTACTATCATGTGGTTGAGGTGGATTATGCATTTACTTAAGAAAAACAGGAGTTTCGCACTATTATTCTTTGGCAGTCTTGTTTCTGAAATCGGAAACATTCTCTATGGATTCGCGATTGCACTCTATATTCTAAGCGTAACCGGATCTGCAAGTTCAATGGCTATATTTATGTCAGTCAGCACTGCGGTTCGAGTGCTTTCTAGTCCTCTCGCAGGGGTGATAGTAGATAAAGTGGATCGAATCAAGATTATTTATATGACCGATTACATCAGGGCAGCCCTTTTTCTAAGCGCAGGCATCTTAATGGCAGGAAACTGGAGTTCTACAAATATCATCATTATGCTTTACGTGATGTCGATTCTTTCCAGTTTTAACGGCTCTTTCTTCGGAACCGCTGTAACGGCTTCCGTTCCTGAAATCGTTGGCCTGGAGAACTTACAAGCCGCGAACAGCGCACAATCTGTTGTCGGAAGCTTTCAAGTCATCATTGGAGTTTTGCTTGGAGCAATCGTCTATTCCATTTTTGGATTAATGTGGGTTTTAATTATCAATGCCTTCACTTTCTTATTCTCTGCTATTTCTGAGATGTTCATCAAAACGCCTTATAAGGAAGAAGCACAATCGACAAGTATTCATCATGAGGATGATAAATCATTTAAGGCTGGAGTCAAATATCTTTTGTCGAAGAAAGAAATTCCAATATTATTACTTTTCATTTTGTTTATCAATTTTGCAATTACACCTCTGTTCAATGTTGGAATACCCTATTATTTCAACACTTTAATGGAAAGAGAACCCATTGAGCTTGCTTTGGTTGATGTCGTGTTTGCGGTCGCAATGTTAATTGCGGGTGTCGTGATTGGTGCAATCAAAATTAAATCATCGAACAAGATAATAAAAATATCAATGTCCTGTCTAACTGTCTTATTTGTCATCGTGGCACTACTGATATATATTCAACAAAAAGGCGTCCTCTCTTATTGGCCTTTCTTCGGTTTACTGCTCTTTACGAATGGATTGATGGGTATCACAATCATCTTTGTCAATGTTCCGGTGAACACCGGACTGGTAAAAGCCGTAGACGCAAGTTATCGAGGCAGGGTTTTTTCAATTCTAGGAGCCGTATCTCAAATTGCAGTTCCATTTGCGCAGATCATAGGCGGACTCATTATTGACTCCTATGGAATCGTTATGCTGGGTCTCTTCTGTTCTGTCATGGTCTTGATTCCCTCCGTCTCATTTGTATTCAATAAGAGTTTGACAAAACTGTTCGATCACTTGGATCAAATTGGCACAAAGGCACAAGAAGAAACAAAACCAATCCACACCGAAATCATTTCTTCAGAAAGTTGATTGTTCACTAGAAGAAATGAACAATATTTGGTATACTATCTTGTGAAGAAATCTTTTCATATGATGAAGGAGTACAGATGAACACAAAAAGAATGGCATTGGCAAATGCCTTGAAAACAAAAAAACCTGAAACAAAAAAAATGGTGGTTGGATTCGACGGCTTCGTCGATGAAATCATTCATGCCGTAGACAAACGTCTTGATGCTGAAACATTCAATCGGATTGAGACCATTGAAAGCCTAGCAAAAAGAATTGAAAGGGCAAGCGGATTATCTACAAACATCGAACTGGTTCCGATTGCCAAAAAAATCGGTGGAAACGGCCCAATCATGTGTAATGCTCTTGCAAAACACAAAGCTTCTCTTACCTATCTAGGCGCACTTGGAACCCCGACGATTGACGATGTATTCCGGGCGATGCCTGATAATGTCCATTTAGTATCTTTCGCTAATAGCGGACATACCGATGCCCTAGAATTCGATGATGGAAAGCTCATGCTTGGAAAAATGGTTTCCTTAAATGATGTCAATTACCAAAACTTGATTTCTCATTTTGGAAAAGAGAACCTGGTGAAGCTTTTATCTGAAACGGATTTGTTCGCTACCGTTAACTGGTCTATGATTCCTTACATGACCGATTTGTGGAAAGAACTACTCCATAACATACTACCTCTTCTACCCGTTCGTAAGGAGTTACCTATTTGGTTTGTCGACCTTGCGGACCCCGAGAAAAGGGAAGATGAAGAAATCGTTGAAGCCTTGAATCTGTTAAAAGAATTCAAAACCAAATTCAAAGTCGTTCTTGGCCTGAATAAAAAAGAAGCCTATGACGTCGCAAACGTATTGGATCTTTTTGATGATGCTTCTCTCGAACACATGCAAGTTTCTTTAGAAGATTTAAACCAAGCATTGTATGAATATCTAAAAATCGATGCTGTGGTCATTCATCCCGTTGACAGATCTTGCACCGTCATCGACTCCGTCTATTATGAAGAAACAGGCCCATACGTCAAAAAACCAAAATTAACCACTGGAGCGGGTGATAACTTCAACGCCGGGTTTGTGTTAGGATTGATGCTTGGACTTTCTCCAGATCAGGCTTTACTTACGGGAATGTCTACTAGTGGGTTTTACGTTCGAAATGCAGGCAGTCCGAAATTTGAGGAATTGATTCAATTCATCGAAGATTGGTCCAATGATCTTGTATAGAAATAAAAGTTTATTTTCTTAAAGCTACTTTATTGAAAATACTGAATAAGATATAATGTTCTAAAAAGGAGGATTAATAATGAAAAGTTATGTTAGTTTAATTGATGGGTTCCCCTTATGGTTAAGAGTTGTTTTAGCCATTCCTGGAATTAACAACCTAGTTTATGGTATTTACAGAATTGCAAAAGGTAGATTGATTATCGGAATTCTCTGGATCATCTTTGGTGGATGGTTCCTAAGTTTAATTGATATTTATACCTTGCTGACAAAAGGAAAAGTAACATTCTTAGTGTAATAATAGAATGCGTGAGTCAAAATCGACTCACGCATTTTTTATTCCTTAGCTTCTTCTTTCTTTTTCTTCCAATCCGAATTCAAAATCAAATTGAGGATGATTCCAACCAATGCAGCTAGACTCATTCCACTTAATGAAACGCTCTCGTTTAATTGGATGGCTGCGCCACCCAGTCCTACGACGAGCATTGCTCCAACGATAATCAGATTCTTCATATCTTCCATATTGACTTTGGCTTCCACAAGAACTTTGACGCCATTCGCCGCAATCAAGCCATACAAGACAATCGTGATCCCACCAAGCACTCCGTCCGGAATGCTTAAGATAAATGCTTGAATGTATCCAAAGAATCCCAAAACAATCGCAAACACTGCCGCAAGTCCCGTAACCCAAACGCTAGCGATTCTAGTCATTGCAACGACGCCTGTGTTTTCTCCATAAGTGGTATTTGCTGGTCCGCCTAGTGCTGCACTGACAAAAGTCGCAACCCCATCTCCAAACAGAGTATTGTCGAGACCTGGATCCTGTAATAAATCTCTTCCAAGAATTTGACTTAATACGGTATGATTTCCGATGTGTTCCGCAATTGTGACGAAAGCAATCGGGCTAAACATCAATACAGCAGTGAAATTCGCTTTATAGGTTCCGACAAAATGAAAATCAGGAAGTGTGAAAAAGGATACATCTGTAAATACATCTTTTAATACGACAACGCCCATGCTTAATGAAGCGAAGTAACCAACAAGAATCGCAATCAAGAAAGGCACAATCTTCAATAGGCCTTTTGTATAGATACTAATGACGATGACGGTCACGAATGTAATCAATGCGATGAGTGGAGACTCAAATCCACTACCTCCAGTTAATCCTGCGCTGTTAATCGCTACTGGTGCTAAAACCAGACCGATAATCATAATCATTGGACCCACGACAACCGGTGGTAAAATTTTCTTAATCCAATCCTTACCAGCAAATTTAATGATGATACCAACGATGACATAGATAATTCCGACTGTCATTAACCCAAAATAGGCTGCACTAAAGTCTTTCGTTCCATCAAGGTTTGTCACTGTTGATGCTTGGATAGCGATGATGAATGCAAAGCTACTCCCTAGAAATACCGGAGCTTTTGCTTTTGTAAAGAAAATATAAATCAACGTTCCGATTCCACTTGCAATCAAAGTAACTCCTACCGGAAGCCCTGTTAGAATCGGAACCAAAACCGTAGCACTGAACATTGCGAAAACATGTTGCAAGCTTAGAAATATCCAGGTCGATATCCTTTTTGGCTTTTCATGTACATCTAGTATCAGTCGTTCGTTCATTCAAATCCTCCATAGTAGTAACTTCTTTAGTGACGTATTTCAATTATACTATAATTGCATTCTGGGATAAAGAATTAAAATAAAAAAAGTCCTAAGACTTTTATGTAGTATTGATTATATAATTCCTAACAATCCAAATAGGCCTGAAGTCAATGCAATTATTCCAATTCCGATATAGAAAATATAAAAACCTTGTTTGCCAATAAGGAGAACAGCTGGATGGTCGGGATATTTCTTTAATATCTTGTTTGTAATGAAGGGACACATTACAAAGCTACTCGTTCCAATCACTAAGAAAAAGACCGACTTGTAAATAGGCTGAGTCGTTTGCGGGTCTGGTTGATATACATTTAGTAACTGTAAAGAAATCAAAGACCCTATAGAAACAAAGACCAATCCAAATAAAAAAAGAACTATTTTTAATAGAGACTCTAAAGTTGTGGATGAATATTTCATCGCTATCAGTTTGGCAAAAGTCTGTGATAGAATGATGACGAATACTCCATACATCACTAGTAAAATTCCTTGTCCCATCAATAAATCTCCTTACTTGTGTCTTTATGTATAGTATAACACTATGATCATTAGGTTTCCAGTGTTTGTTTTTAAATTAGCACATAGCAAAAAGGCATCCATTTCGGATGCCATTCACTTCTCTTTGATTCATTGATGCGAGTTCTTCGAAGGATTCTACTGCTTCTCGGGAAGAGCACTGGCTACTTCTTTGAGTGCTTTCTTTTGTTTAATCTTTTTTCGATAAGACACCAGAACAACGATGACGATGGAGCCTATCAATAATGCAAATGGAAATATTGTTGCGATTACAATGAAAAATCCCTCAAAGAATGATATCAGTCCATTCCAACCATCCAGAAAAGCATTTCCTAATCGATTAAAGAACGGAGATTCTGAAACAACTGAACTACCATAAAACTTAAGAACGACTTCACTGTACTCTGCCAAACTATCAAACTGGCTTAAAGTGCCTTCAAGTTCTTGAAGTTCTACTTCAATATCCGAAATTTGTTCATTGATGATAATCATTTCTGAAAGAGTTGCTTGATCATAAAGTTCAATCAACCGAGCTAGTTGTGCCTCAAGCGATAAAATCCGGTTCGACGCATCTTGGTATTGTAGTGATATGTCTGTTCCGACCAATTGATAACTTCTCAAAGTAAATTCATCTTTAAGACTTTCAATAAAATCGTCTAAACGATCTGTTTTGATTCTTATCACATAATAATGATAAGTTGAGTTCATTACGACTTCGTCAAACCACTCGTCGGAATTCATCAAACCAATTAAAGTATCTGAAGATTCCTCAAGATTTCTGACATCGAATGATACATCTGCCTTATAAATAATTTTTCTTTCTGGTGTGGTTTCGTCGTCTAGAGCGAGTAAATTGTAGGAGTATGAGTCATTGTATCCTGATTCTGTATTGTCATTTAGTGTGACCACTGATTGTGAACATCCTGTAAAAAAGATGAAACCGATGGCGATTAAAGATAATGCAAGTATTTTTTTGTACATGATAATGCCTCCTAAAAAATGGATGGTTTTCTTGATTAATATAAGAATACCTTATAACTTTGACAAAGATGTGACATGTCAACAAACTAAATAAGAAAAAGAGATGATCAACTTTTGTTTCAGAAGTCTTATGTTGGTTTTCAATAATTACAGATTAAATGAGAGAAAGCCCATTAGTTTCATTTCTTATCCATGAGGGCCGGGAATAAATGCAACTACGAAAGCCATAAAAAAACCGAATATGATTACTATTAAAGTATATACTACATTGAGTACGGTCATCCAGGATAGTATTTTTTTTGATTTGAAAGGCTTTATAAAAAGTAATAACATAATTAAATGGCCTACAAAATATCCCGCCATTAAATAAAGAGTAATCCTCAATCTGTCATCGAAATAATAACTCCAAAAATAAGTATAGTCTGAGAAGATTCTAGCGACAATCCAAAGGCTAAATGATATGGGGGCATACATCAATGAAAATAATTGATGTTTGTCAGGGTATTTCTGATGTTGTTTAACTGGTAGCATTACTCCAAAGGCCAAAATCATCATAAATGTGCTTAGAAAAACAGTTGTTTCTATGACTTTTATTTGATTATCATAAAGGAATGGTTCTAGAATTTCGTCTTGAAGTTGACCTAGATACAAATAATGGGTTATGGAAGAGATGAGTATCATCAGTACTGTCAATATTGAAATATGGATGATTTGTTTTTTCATGCGTTACTCCTATTTTGAAGAATGAGACTTGATATGGAAATCCTCATGTTAATTTCTTTAACGGATCCTATCAATCCATGAAATGTTACATTTTATATATTCATACTAGAATCGCATATTCATTAACTTGACTCCGGCTCCTCATAGACGGTAGAAAACTCAAAGTGAAGTCTTGTTCCTATAGAAAAGTCATCAATCGTGGACATGTGGGATATGTTATTGGAGATCAATACGATGTCAAAGTCTGTTTGGATCGTGAATGTCACAGGAATTGACATGTCAACATAACGTTGAGTATCTAGATAAAAATCATAAAAGAGATATCGAATATCTCCATCTACTTCGGTTCCGTATTCCAAACTCGGAAATGACACTTCAACCGTTGTCTGAACCCCGTTTCCTTGGAGTGGAATTTCTAATGTGAACATACTTAATACTGAAGAATCAAAATATCGGGAGTTGAATAGGAAAGAATCAAGGTGAATAGAATCAAGTCCTTGATTCTGATTCTGTTCTATGGTATAGACTAAATATTTCGCATCATAAATCGTTCCTTGATTTTCATTTACAATGTTGGCTAGATTATCAACTTCATGAATTCCATTAAAATCATAATTGGCAATAAAATCTGCCGAGTTATTGATGGTGTAAATGGTTAAGGACGTATCTTTTGAAAAACTCGGAATGGTTGTTTCAGTCCCGTCATATTGAAAAAACAAATTTTGAACATTTGTGGAAGAAGTGCCATAGTCTGTAACCGTATGTTCCATATAGTATTCATAGAGTATGAAGGTTCCTTCAGGAACAACAAGGGTTAATTCTTCATCCGTATCACTTTGAGGGCAATCAAAAACGTATTTGTGGACGGTAATCGAACTTGGGTCTTCAATATCAGAGACGATGTATTGGTTGAAGTAATCATAAGTAATTTCCAAAGAAGTCATTTGATCCTCTTGAAGACTAGAAAAGTTCCATTGAAGTTCTTCCTGAATATGATTGATTATAACCCTCAAAGAGGAATGTATGAAAGGAATATCGTAAAAAGAAGAGTACATCAATGTTGGATATAGCATGTTTAGCGTTGCATCGGATCCATCGTTTTGAATCACATAGGTTCCATAAACATGCATATCTGGATACTGGTTAGTTTGGGTCTCTGTCAAAGCAATATCGAAGGATTCGGAAATGATGGATGCGCCTTCAGGCAAATCAAAAAGCATCTCTGATCTAGGCGTAGATTGCATTTCCAAAGGTTGAGTCGTAATAGGAGGGCATCCCATCAAAGTCATTGTCAACAGAATTGTAAAAATAGCGAGAACAGTTTTTTTCATCATACTCTCCTTATTGAAATGTTTGAATTGCAAAAATGAATACTCCATCATTGTAAATCATATCACATACCTTGGCTTTATACAAGATTCACTATTCATTTGAGTTTAGAATAACTCATCAGTATGACAAAAATGTGACATCTATGATACATTCATAATATTTGTTGTAGAAAATAATAAAAACATCCATTTCGGATGTTTTTAGGTTGTTCATATGGTGACTCGTACGGAATTCGAACCCGTGAACGCATGCGTGAAAGCCATTCATAATACATTTAAACGCATCGCTAAATGTCGACATATACAAACAAAATAAATTATCGCTGACACTTGTAATTAAAATCATGCGCCTTGCTCCTGGATTTCAATTTCCCCATAAATATTCAGATTAACCTTAAAATGTCCATTGAAAAATGGATATTCAGTCTATTATTTCCTATGTATATTGGTGAATCATTTGCCGCTCTAGAGAGAATATACAAATCTCTGATTACATCAAGTCCCAATCATCCCGGTTCAAACTAAATAATTTTGCTTTCTTATGTTCTTGCGCTTTTAAGATGTTCAAGTCGACAAGGGAATTCAACAGCTTTAGATATTGCACTTTACTGAAATCGTCATTTGTAAAATCTTTGTAGTCTCGCCAATCAAAAAGACCCACTTTTGAATTAGGAAGAGCCAATACATATTTCAGCGCTATTTCTGTTGAACGACTAGGTATATGACCTTGGCTTTTTAATTTTTTCAACAATGAATAAAAATTAATGTAAACTTTCGTGTATTCCAAGATGATGTTTGACATATACTCTAAAAAGAAGGTAATATCATTATTCATGTTTCTAGAGTTAGATAGCGCGGTATAATAGTTGTTCTTATAAGCTTTGCTATTGATTGCTTCGCTTACGAGCAGAATACTCAGCGATGGAGCGAATTTGATATTGTACCAGAAGGACAAGACCCTAGCCATTCTTCCGTTATAATCAAAGTAAGGATGAATATAGACCAAGTAGAAATGGATAACGTGGGAAGCAATCAAATGGTCTTGATATGTTTTCTCTTTATGGATATATTGAAGTAACTCATCCATTAGTTTTGGAATCAAATTCCACTTAACGCCACGATCCACAACGGCATTTGCAGAGTCCACTATATCTACTTCATCATGACGATAATAACGGCCATCAAGTAACTGCTCATCTTGTTTTAGACAATTTCTTGAAAGGATGCGATACATGGCGAAAATATTATCTTCAGTAATATCCTTTTCTTTAACAAATTCATATGCCAATAGCATATTTTTGACGATAATGTCGTTTTCTTCCACTAAGCTTTCATATTTCATTTTGTTGATTTTTTCGATTTTTGCCCTCGTACTACGAACTCCCTCTATGGAAAGGCTAGATTCGATTTCCGAGAATACAAATCCATTAATTAGTTCTGAATCACGTAAATCAGTGAACTCATTTAATACGGAATTCTTGATAAGATCCTGGCTTCCAGTAAATTTCGTCAAAATCTCAGACTTGTTCCAATATATTAATTGACTGCCGTTTTCCCCCTGTAATCCAGTTTTAACATAGTCTTTATCAACCAATTTTTCTTTGAAAAATAGATTGACTTCTTCTCGCTTGAATCCATATTTATATATCAACTCAGATTGTGCAGGATAGTGGTCTGTTGATTCACATAATTCTTTGAATTTTAAATATTCTAACATTCTATCACCTCACACTTTAGTTTACAATATAGTTAACAATTTGTCAACATTTTTGTTTACAATATGGTTAACGATTTCATCAAAAATATGTTTACAATTTGATTAAGTACATTCAAAATAGAATGTCAAACGAACATAATCCATCACAAAATCACATCACAAGTTTGTGACATATACAAGATTCGATAGAAAAATACCAATTAGAATCCCACATCATTGTTGAGATCATAACAAAAAAAACATCCAAATCTGGATGCTTTTAGTTTGTTATTTTGGTGACTCGTACGGGGTTCGAACCCGTGAATGCATGCGGTAAAGGTATGCGAAATACAGTTCATTAAAAGCACATGTTTGGCGGTTTATTGACGGTTAGAAGATGGTTTGACCCTAAATTTGACCCTTACAAAAATAATATAAAAAACGCTGCCTAGCTACTAGATTGTCACCAATATAAAAATGCGAATCAATTAAATTCAATCTAACATATATTCTATTCTATGATTTGGTCAAATTACAAAGCATAAGTAATATGGCAAATATAAGACATCGTTCTTCTTGTGAACATTGTCCTTGCAAAATACGATTGGCAATTCTATACGATAGGTTTCCATTAATTGATCCAATGAGCCATGTTTTTCAAAATCTGATCCTGATTTCGATTCTATAATCTGGATTTTATTCTTGATTTGTAAAACAAAATCTATTTCCATACTTTTAGGCTTTTTTCGATCATAATAATAGATTCGATGTCCATTCTTAACAAATGCATCTGCTAAAACATTTTCTACAATTGCCCCTTCGTTTATTTCAATGTTTCCATTTAGAACTTCGTTTTGAATCCCTTCGTAAGACATCGCTACAAGCAATCCTGTGTCTTTCATGTAAACCTTGAATAAATTCCTTTTTTCATTTAACGAAAATGGTAACTCGATTGCAGACAGATTATAACAAGGCGATGCAATATTAGAATCAAATAGCCATAGAATCGAATCTTCATAAGTTCTCATTTTAGGTTCTTTATTGAGCGATGAAAGGAAATACCGTTTATTTTTCTTATTTAACTGATCTGGAATGGAATCAAAAACTTCTCTAACTTTTATTTTGCTTGATCCGGCATATTTTTTTACATCGTCACGATAACTATTAATGATGTCCTTTTGCTCCTTAATTATCTCTGAAATATCCGCCGTTTCCAAATATCGGTTAATGACTGCAGGCATACCGCCAACAATCATATACTCTCTAAAATGACGCAACATTGCCTTATGTATTACAGTACTTAAGGGTTTTATTTTAGTAAATGCCTCTTTTAATGTAGAGATTACATCATCACTTACTCCTTTTGCCCAGAGGAACTCTTCGAAATCTAGTGAATGCATCTCGTATTGAGTTTCAAAACCAACAGGATAGCTACTTACTTCTTTATAATTGATTCCTAGAAGAGAACCAGATTCAATATAATCAAATCTGCCATCTTGAACAAGAAACTTTATGGCGGTTCTTGCATTCGGGCAAGATTGAACTTCATCAAAGAAAATGAGGGTATCTCTTTCAATAAATGGTCCAAGCCCTAGTGCAGACATATTTAAAATTATAGTTTTCGCATCTAATGATCCGTCAAATATGTCTTTATATTCAGGATTTTTTTCGAAATTTAGTTCAATGAATGATTTATAATTCTTTTTTCCAAATTCTTCTATACTAGTTGTTTTACCAATTTGCCTTGCCCCTTTAATTAATAGGGCTTTACCATTGAAATCTCTTTTCCAATTGAGTAATACCGAATTAATTTTTCGTTTCAACATAATTTCACCTTCTTATAATTATATTTTACACCTTTTTTTTAATATTTCAAGTATAATATTACACCTTTTTCCAATAAATACTTAATATCAATTACACATTATTTTATGTATCCAATGTACTTTCTTGTATATTAGACCAAGGGCATCAGATCTAATAATGTATTCATATAAGGAGTATACTCTCTATCCTGTCCTCTTATATAATTGAAATAATAACAAAAAAAACATCCAAATCTGGATGCTTTTAGTTTGTTATTTTGGTGACTCGTACGGGGTTCGAACCCGTGAATGCATGCGTGAAAGGCATGCGAAAGACAGTTCAATAAAAGCCCATATTTAGCGGTTTAACGATGAACATAAAGTCCGTTGACCCTAAACTTGACCCTAAAATCACAAAACGTTGCCTTGCTACTAGATATATTCAAATCAAAGTACTATTGATACGAGGAGACAATAATATTAGTTAAATTTACCCACTGCACAATATTGCGGTAGACATTCTCGGCGTTCTCGTTGGAAATAGCAATCCAAAATGATTTTGTTCCTAACCCAATAAAATCTATTTCCTTAATATCACTTGGAGAATTCCCAGGTGTGCAAGTAACATTGAGATTTTTTAATGTTGTTAACCAAACATCGCTAGCATATGAGTCTAGTGTTATTTTTAGTATTTTTTTTATGTCATCGTATTCATGACTTTGAATTTTATGCATATTAACCTTCCCAGATTATAGATAGAATAGTATCAAAAGAAACAATTCAATACAGAGTGATTCAAATGTAATAATGTTCCCAAAAAGCCAAAATAAACTTCTCTAACATTTTTTTCTCCCATCTCGTTCTCTATGCATACGGTGTAACACCCCAAGATTCAAATACCATATTAATCCAATAAGTTTTTCATTTCCAAAGTAGACTTAATATATTTCACACTCAAATACTCATTCATAGTTCCACGCCCAATTATGATGAGTAGTGATCAAAGCTATTCTAAAGCGTCTCGACAAATCCGAAGTATCATGTTTTAAGTTTGTGGCACTCCAATCAGCAGATCAATTCTACTTAAAATTTCATCATATGTCATAATTGTAATATCCTTGTTATTATATTTTAAAATCGCTAAATTAGCTTTCAACTCTTGTTCAAATTTATGCCCAGCAAACTCATTGTTTGCATTGCCATATATCAATACTGATTTACTCACAGTTTCATATATATTACTAGTAGTTTTTGCAAGATATGCTCTTTGAACATTTGTTTGCTGAATTGCACTAGAAAAATCTTTCGTTGGAGATAATGTATTATTTCTGTACAGTTTAATCTTGTCAAATAAGATTGCCGTAGCTTGTTTCAATTCAATCAAATTGATTGCAACACCTAAGTTAGTTGCTGCAATATCGACTTTGTTCAGTGGAGAATCGTCACTTTCTATCCTAAATTCAAACTTTAAAGTTGAATCAACACCAAGCAAAACCAAAGAAAGAATATCGCAGAATTTTTTAAAAGTTTCCTGAATAGCAAGTTCATTGATATCCATAGAATTTAATAAATCAATTTTAAAATCCATTAACATTTTTTGCCTACTAACACTTTGTCCTAATTTCACAGTATCAAACTCTAAATTTAACTCAAAAAAGCTATACAAATACTCCTTAAATTTATCATTTATATTTAATAACCTAAGATAGGTTTTTTCTTTATCATAGTCAATAATAATGCTTGCAAATTTCTTCTTTTTCTTAAGAACCGTTTCTACAATTGACGCTTCAATATTGACTATTTCTTTAATTAATATTGTAGGCAATTTGTAATGTTTATCGCTATCTTTTAGATGTTTTTTAACAACGAATTCTAATTTATCGTCATCAAATTTAGTTTCTAAGATATTAAATCCAACATCAACTGATTTTATATTTTCCAAATCATCAACAGTAAAATATGGTTGCACTAAATATTGATACTTTTGATAATCAACCATGATCCATTTATCGGTTTTGAAAATTCTATTTGTGTAACTTTTGATATTAAAGTCTAATCTTTCAGACATTCAGGAGCCTCCTTTATAGACAAAAATGTAAAATATATACTTTGTGACGTTTTTTTGTTGCAATATTTTACTTTTCTATTACTTCTAACAAGTGTTTCATTAATGATGTCATAGATTCTAATTCATGAATCGTATTGCTAGAATAACGGTATCGATAAGCAAATATTCCGCCTTTTTTACAAGCAATTTAATAATAACAATTTTATTCATTTAAACAGTACTTAATTGCTGTTAGTAAAAAGGAGGGCGTCTTCTTCTTGGGCATTAATATAGTTTTTATTACTCGTTCTTGACATACAGATTTTCATCTGGATTTATTACAGTTCTTCTATTGGATATCAAATTTAGCATAGCAGGTATCAAGACTGATGCTAATAGCAAAATGAAGATATTGTAAATTCTATCAAAGCTCGACCCACTACTCATATCAATAAAATCAAAGTCAGATTCAATTAAGAAGATTATTCCACTTACCGATGCAATTACCATTATCAGAATAAAATGGCTTAGCTTAGGCTTATAGTACTTGTTTACATTTAACTTTGAGTTGACCTTCAAACCAATCCAGTACAAGTATATTGTTACAATAATTGAAGAAAAGAATAAGATTGGCATGACGAATGATAAGGTATTACTTAAGAAGAATTCTGAAGTGTAAATATCTTCAATAATACTAGCAAGTGTAAATTTAAAACTGAATAAAATTAAGATCATAACTTGAAATTTAAATATAGCTACAAGAGACATTAGAATCATTTTTTTTGCATCAAAATCAGATCTTGACCCATATTTTAGTAGTCTGCTTGATGTAGACACTAGAAGAATTGAAAGATAAGTTGCGATTGCACTACTCACGCCATATTTTAATCCAACTAAAATAGGAACATATATAACAACTCCATACATCAAAACAATAGTAATGATTGAGATAATCGTGCCAAAAATATAGCCAGCTTTTTCAGCCTTACTATCCTGCTCATTATATGTTTTTTCAATATTTTCGCCAATTTTAGTGCCTGCTTCAATTGCTTTCTTAAACAACTTGCTTTCTTGAATAATTTGAATATCTTTTAGGAAAGCGTAAAAATAAATAAAAGCATTGATTCCTGATAAAATTAAGAATGCAATGTACATCCAAAATCACCTATCCTTTTTTTTGATACAATGCTATATTTTTTTTAGAAATTTTCGTTTCAGCTTCACGTAACGTTTTGTCATTACTAAGCTTATAACTGTTTAACAGAAAAATCTTGAGTTTTTTATCTGGTTATACCAGATTTACTGTTTTTGCACTAAAAACTCAGAAATTTAATTAAATTAGGGAGTAGAGTCAACAATGAGTCCAATTACAAGCTTATATCTACTGGAATCAATCAGTCCCATAGGATTAATTAAACAATATTCATGCAGATTCGCAAATAGTTTATTACCTAAACTACATACCATACCATCTGAAATAATTAATCTAATGCTCTCTGTATTAAAAACTGAATTAGGGGATTGTTTAACCGCTGATAATAATAAACCGATATACATATAAATCATATCATAACTAGTTATACAATTAAACAGATAAAAGAAAAAAGACGATATTCTCGTCTTTATACTTATTTTATGCTCTATTAAATTCTCCTAAAAATATACTATATTGTATTCTAGTAATTTCCTCAATAAAACCAGACGGGAGTTGAACCCGCACGTTGTGTTGCAACACTAGGGTGACAGCCTAGCGCGTCTACCAATTCCGCCACTGGCACATATTTTATTATTTTACAACGCTGGTAGTAGACAATTGAATAATAACACTTTAGCAAAAAATTTTCAATATTTAAACTAAAATTGTATAGATTAATGAGAAAATTGAACTTTTGACGAAGTATGTTACAACCATATTTTAGAATTAAGTTCGTTTCGAAAAGATAGCTTTGAAAACAACGAACATTATGACATTATCCGTATTTTGAATATGTAAATATACACAGTATATCTCTATGCTATACCATTCAATGTAATATTAAATGTTGCTTTTACGGCGATTACAGTCTTTACAAAGCATTTGGCAGTTTTCTGTGCTTGTTTTCCCTCCTTCGCTCCAAGGAGTGATGTGGTCTGCCTCCATTCTTTCTATTTCGAAATGCAACTTGCATATTGGACATATGCCTTTTTGTCTTTCAAAAGCCTGTCGCTTTTGACTATTTGAAAATGCTCGAATATTCAAGTGTTTTTCTTGACGGTTCAGAACATATGGATATATGCCTTTCAAATTTGTTACATCGTCATCAATCATGAGCTGCGTTATTTCGTGATCTAATTGTCTAGTGTCTAACAATTCGCGTTTATGAGTGTTATATAATTTTCCCCAGTCTATACCTCTCATCTCTTTTCGATATGTTATAAATGTAATTGTTACCCAGTCTATGACATTCTTATAATACGTCCATAATTCGTTTGCGTTAGGATCATGTTGATGCTTTGACATATAATCTTCGATTGCATCCTCACTTAACCATTTAATGGCTATCTCAAGGATCTCTTGTCGAATAGGTGAACCTGAGACATAGTCTTTCGATAACAAGTATGCTGGACAATTACTTTTACTAAAAATAGATTTAGCGCTTGTTAACCAAGTGCCAGTATAAACAGCGTTTCTTAATTCCTGATCACTTAACTTTTCTCCAGCTATATTAATAATCTTAAACCAATCTAGTTTCTCTTTATCATTGCCTTCACAGAAATATATCATTAATTTGTAATCAAGGATTTGATTTTTCTCCGTCTCGGTTAGATTATGAAACGCGCGATTTTCAATGGAAAAAACACCATCAATATATTGACAGAAACTAATAGTCCTTTGCTGACCATCAAGCACTTCAAAAGTTCCATCGTCACTTATAACCCAATACATAACATTTAGAGGGAAGTTTTTACGGATAGTATCTATTACTGCGTTGCGTTTTTTGTCGTCATAAACAAATTCGCGTTGGTATTTTGGACGAATATTTAGCTTTCCGTTATATCCTACAACGCCTTCTTCATCATTATCAATATAGTTTTCAGCAACATCGCGAATAGTCAATTCATGAAGATCGATTTTCATAATGATTTTCCTTTCTTTTTTATAAGTGTTCGAAAATACGTATATTTTCCTCCCACAGATAAGTCTTTGCCATCGTCACCTTTTCTAAACTTTATTATTTCAAACTGGTCAGGATTATATTTATCTAAAAATGTAATAGGCACACCCATAACGCCATCCCAATCGGCTGGAATTTCAGCAACTTTAGAAACATCAATTGCGTCATAGTTATCATAATGAGGATATTCTTCCGGAACATATTTTTTGTAGAGAGTCATTAATTCGTGCCGTTTTGTTGTTTCAAGGTTAGTAAACCAGCAAGCCATGATATGTTTAAGTTTTGACTCATCAACAATTTTTTCGTACTTCTGTCCATCTGGAACAATAAACCACATATCTTTATTTATGTTTCTATACCCTAACCATATTTCGCCTTTTTTAATCAGTGTAAAAATGTCTTTGTATGTAATGGAGTTTTTATTCCCAATAATAACAAACTTCTTTCCATACTCAACGAGTTGAGTAACAAATTCCCTAAAAAGAGAAAAGGGAGGGTTAGTTACAACAATATCCGACTCATTAAGAAGATCAATGCACTCCTGTGATCTAAAATCCCCATTTCCCTTTAATTTTGTTAGAACATTCTTATTATGTCTGATTAACCATTTTACATCAGCAAGATCGATAGCTCCGTCAGCGTTTTCATCATTTACTTCGTTAATGATTATTTTGTATGCTTTTGTTTTATTGCTTTTCCGCACTCCAATACTCTCAACATCAACCAGAGAAAGTTTTGTAAATGCAATAGGAGAACCGACGTATGAAGTCGCAATTAGTTTTTTTATACCAAGATAATTAAAATTAATTGCAAAATACTTAAAGAAATTACTTTCATATGGGTCATCGCAATTGCAAAAGATAACTTTATTTTTAAATTGGTTTTTATAATGTTTTAGTTCTTGTTCTATGTCTGAAAGTTGAGTATAAAACTCATCCATTTTGTTCATCTTTGCTTTGTCGAGTACTTCATTTGCCATAATAATTCCTTTCATGAATTTCATCAAAGTTTTCACACGAATGCTATTGTGAAAGAATGAGTGTCAGTTAAGATTTGTAAGTAAAATTGGATTAATCAATTACACATTATAAAATAAAAATAAACATATATACATACAAACAATATCATAGTCTATAATGGAATTTATGTCAATGGAACGAAAAAAGAATTAGCACAAATGACTAATCCTCTTTAAATTATACTCCCTAGCCTATAAGAAGCGTGGATCACAGATTTCTATCAACGCTATTCGGCAAAATACACTTCAGATGATTTAACTTCATCAAGTACAAGTTTAGAAAACCCATTCTCTATTCTCTTTTTATTTACAGCAACTAATTGTTCAGAGGTAATATTTCGAATACCCCTCATCAACTGATGAAGGTGAGTTGCATAATATTGATTAGGATCAGTTAAGTAAAATTGTGCATTTGTAGTTACAATTGATTTGTCATACCAAATCTTTTTTTCATCGATAGTTAGTTTACGGGGGTGTCCTTTAATGACATTCATATGAAATCTCGATTCAATAAAACTACTCCAATTTTCATCTACAGGCCACCTTCGAACTCTTGAATCATTACTTTTAGGCTTCGATTTAAAAGAAATCAATGAATTAAGAATGGATAAAGCAAATGACATGAAAGTTTCATTAAATCCAAATCGACACAAGAGCATATATTGACGAATTACTTCATTTGCTTTTGTTCCCACGAGCCTCATCTCATATCTATACCACACCTTTGTCTCAATTGATTTTTTGGTTTTCTCCCACATTTCAAGTAATTTATCATAGATTTGAAGTTGAATTGACCCGGCCGAGCCAAAAGTGAGTGAATATCCTTTTGATCTTATTCCTCCACGATAAGATATGTCTGATATTATCTTACACGATTGAAATGAACCAGTCCAATGCCCATCTCTTGCAAGTTTTTCCAAATAATATATATCAACTTCTTTTCCTGAAAAATCATCTATCGATAAGTCCACTCTTCTAAATTGTCCATTAAGTTTACATAGAAAGCCAAATAGATTATACCAACTCCCTCTTTGATATTCTATAAATTCACTGCATCCTTCACCCCTCATAAGTAATTGAGAGACTCTTCTACCTCTAAAAGACTTCGGTCCATGGAGATTAATTATTATGCTTTCTCCAATGACGATACTATATTTAAAATTGTTGATGATTCCAGGTTTTAGCTCGAGAGCATCCCATGTGGATGCTTCGCCTAAAACTCGAATCAAGTCATTTAACAGTTCACTTTGGCTCTGGATGTACTTAGCTGTTTTCGTTACGTATAAATCCATATCCGCCAACGGAGCAAAATCCAAATCATCAAACGTAAAGCTAATCCAGTCAAAGAGAACTCTTTTTTCCAACTTGACTTCGCTAGTTAGGTTGTCTTTATAAGTGCTCTCTGGACGAGTTAGGGGGATGTTATTAACTCCCCCAGATGTCCGTTCTTCCATTTTATATACCTCCGTTTTTATCAATCGCTCTCAGCATACGCTTGCGAGCGATTTTATTTAAAATCTTAGTTGTATTGTCTCTGAATTATTTGAAGTTGTACTTTCCTTTTCATTGTGAGGGGTTGAAATGTTATTCCCTTCATCCTCTTCGTGGTCAAAGAAAGCTTTATTTATGAATCTCGAATTAATGCTCTTGAGTTCTTCTGCATTTGGAAATATTGATGACCATAATGGAACATCGTTCCATTTTTGCTTGGATCTATTTTGTTTTGATTCATATCCTTTAGATAGGAATGTTGAATCATATAATCTGGATCCATTCCATAATTCATCCTGGGCGTTAATTTTAATTTTGACTGAATCTCTTTTTATTCCTTCTACATCCTGAATATCTGCGTATACGACAAGGTAATTGAACTTATCAAACCACTTCATAATGCGATGCAAAGAGTTGTAGAGATGCCTAAAAAGGCCATAGAGAAAGGTATAGTCATATCTCTTTCGAATTCTTCTGTCCGATCTCCTGGTATCCTTAGCTAGTCTTCTTTTGAAGGATTGATAGTTAGTAATAACTCTATCTACAATGCGAAATATAGCCACAAAAGGAATTTTGAATAATCCAAGAAGGAAAGGGAATTTTTGCTTCCTCTCTTTTATTGCCAAAAATGTTTCAGCGTTTCCTCGAACATTCAATGGAACTTGAGTGGGTTGTTGATAATCACAATAAATTCTTCCGTTTCTCTTGAGCCAATGGGATGCAGTTCCGAAAAATAAGTGCATTCCATCTTCGCCAACATCCGATTTGTTATAGTGAGAATTATATTCCTTATCCATTTCGGACCAACATACAATTTTATATTCCTCAAGTGGAGCAACGTCTGTTATTGCATTTGGACGAATATAATTAAAGTCCAATCTTACGGACATGCCATCCGAATAAGGATCTAAAATTCCAAATGGAGCTGATGCGATCATTGATCGATGAAATGATATAAGACTTGAATAATAGTAGTGTGCTGCATATTTTATTTGGTGTTGATATGAGTCTCTCTCAACTTCTCCCCAATTTACCTCCGGTGAAGCCATTTCCAATTCATGAAGGATTTCTTCAATCTCATCAACAAAGTTTTCTTCAGCTGCTAAAGCTAAAGCAACTAAAGTTCTTGTTTTTCCTACTCCAGGAGGTCCAAAAATTATATTTACGAAACTCATCGAATATTTGTCAATTACCTTGATTCCATCATGATTCTTATCCAATCGTTTAATAGCTGAAGAATATGCCCACCAATAGACCATGAATGAAATAATGATTGCTGTCAACCAGGGGGGAACGCTCTTTGCGAAAAATGTTATAGTAAATTGAAATATGGAAACAAATAGCTTATGAGTTTCCAGGTTAAATGCTGAAAAGAAGTAGTGATACAAAAATATAATAATTTCAGATAAAACAATAAAGAAATAACCTGATAAGACACAGACAATCAATAGACTAATGTATAGTTTTGATTTATGTCTATCCAAAAAGGCCAAAAATTTCCGGATTTTTAATCGAATAAGTGTTAATGCTTTATAAAAACGATTCAACTTTGATGCTGATTTTGTAGTAACATCATCATCTACATCTTTTGAGATGAAGGTATAAAATAACATGTATATGAGCAAAGCAATATTGAATCCATAGTTGATAGAATATATAAGGAACTTAAGTATGAATCTGATTAATCTAATCAAAAATTCTGATGGATCAAAGTTAACAAAGAAATCAATCGTATTCTTAACATTCGATACTGCCACTTCAATTGAAGTTTCATAGAACACAATGTTTGCTGAATTATACCTGGTAAAGAAAGTTCCTTCCTGAATATTGTGAATAAAATTGACAAAAGGTGAAATGAAAACATATGAACTAAAGAATAATAGACCGATAAAGGTGGCTAGAATCAGCCACCAATATCTTAATATCTTCTTTTTCATGATCTATATCGTTTTTTTGTTGCTACATTTTTTATAATACTTAAGGTTTTTAATACGATTAATAGACCAATGACGATTGAAGCAGATCCAACAACAAGATTTAAAGTTTCACTTAATGATGTATCAGCTTGACCATCAAAAATATCTGAGATCGATTCTCCAATATTTGAAGTAATATCCTTTAGCTGGTCTAAAGTTGATCCAGTTTCTTCAGGTGTGTAGGTTGACTGAGTAAGTAATTCATAAGGAACATAGTACAAAACTCCGGTGTCCTCATAAATCACATCAACAATTGCAATTTGTGTAATATCGTAACTAACAGACCAGGTAGATCTAAATTGTCCAAGATGTATTTTGTATGTATTATCAGCAGAAAGTGTTGATGAATCAATTCCGAGTTCATCTTCAAATAATGCGCTGACATCATAGGGGATATCTTCTGCAGCTGCAATTTGATCTATAGTGTAAAGATTGGTATCAAGTAGCAATCCTACAGGAATAACTGAGTTGTAGGTTAGCAATGACAACCACCATAGCCACCTTGGGGGACTTACAGTATCATCTTCTCCTCGCTGATAAAGATTTGTCTCATGAACGAAAGAACCGGTCGTAAAAAGTGTGTTTAATCGGTACTCATAATCCACATTAATTGAATAGATGTCATCAATATCCATTGGAAAGGAAACGTACATATAAGCGTTGCTGTTTGCTTCTTTGCTTACGACGGCGTTTAATGTGGTCTTGGTAGTTTTATACCAAATACCTTGAGACAGGTTCATAGTAATCCAATCATCCATTAATCCTTCATAGTTTAAGATTTCACCATCAAGTTTAGTCTGTATAACCGGAGCATCAGCACCATCAGGATGTACAAGAAATAAGAAATCATATGGATCCGTAGGTGAGAGAGTGGCATTCATATACCAATTTGGATAAGAAGCAAACTCTTCGGCAGTGAATAGTTCTGTCGGGATGGATACCAAAAAACTGTATTCCATTTGGCCCATGACATAAATCTTCCAGGTGTTTGTTGGTTCATCAATCAATTCTTTTGCGAATCCTCTCATCAGATGAAATGGCAACTCATGTGAGGCAATATCAGAGTAATCAGTGCCTAAATCAAGTGAATTATCATAAACATAGAACCCATCAAGAGTAATTGAAGACAACTTAAATGGTTGAGCATCTGTAGAAGACGAAACTAAGAGGCTAAAGTTATATGAAAACGGTAAATTTGATTTGGGAATAACAACATAGTATGTTTCTGGATGTTCTGGATCCAAATGGTACGATGATGAATCGAATACATCGTCAGTGTAGAAATCCGTATATTCAACTCCTTCTTCCCATTCCAAAGTAAAACTTAACATGTAATAACTAAAAATATCAGCGTTAAGAACGTTTTCTAACGCCATGACAGCGTTTTGAAGATTAATCGTAAAATCATACTCATAATCTGTTTGCATCATCATACCTTCACTTACAAAAGACTCAGGGGGAGATTCTCCATCCACGGAGAAGTCCAGATAGGTATAATCATACGTCAAATGGAATTCGGTTTCGGATGCAAAGACTGTTTGTGAATTAACAATCGATGTTAATCCGGTAATTAAAATGAGACCAATAGCTAAAAATAATTTTTTCATTTTTTTCCTCCTAAGAAAAAATCCAGTCTGAATCTAGACTGGATCTTTGTTTGTCAATTTAGCTTCAGAAACTATGATAAGGCTTATTGTGTTCTTCGTTTCTTTTTAAATTTACTTGATAATTTCGTTACTGCGAAATAAATAATCACAACTCCAAGTATTCCGGCCGAAACTGATAACAGAGTATTGGCTAAGTCAGTTGGGATTAAAGGATCATAAACGGTGATTGTAACTGTAAAGTCTGTAGAGTCAACATCAAATGAATCTGTAACTCTAAGTACGACTTGATATTCTCCAGCAACAAGAGTGTCTGAACCAAAGTCGAAGTCTGAGCTTATGATTTGAATTGTAGTGGTTATTTCATCATCAGAGGTGACTGAATATTTGTCCAGAAATGCGGACTGCAAGATGCCTTTATCTGAAGCCACTCGAACTGCATCTGGACCAGCAATTTCAGGTATTTGATTTTCCAATACCTCAATCTCCACATTGAATGTTGAAACTACAGTATATGGATCCAATACTTCAATTTGAATTGTATAGATATCCGGAGTAATGTTCCATTCAGTGGTTCCAGAGTACTCAACGTCGTCAACAAGCAGAGAGCTCGTTACGACAAGTTCCTCAACTGCATAGTCCTCATGAGAGAAAGTAAACATTGATAAGATATCATCAACTGACAAAATGTCTTCTTCCAACGAAACGTCAAACCAACTTGGAATAATAACGGTGGCTCCACTTGTAAGATCTACAGGATCAGACTCAGAATCATATAAGAAGCTTGCAACGGTGTGATGTGTGTCTTCGACTACAACAAATAATGTTATGTCTTCTTCCACGAGGTTGGTGTTTGTTACAGTGACAGTATAGTCATAAACTCCGCCAATCTCATGTTCGACTCCAGTATAGTTATCTGTTTTCAAACTAACAGCTGCATCGTCAATAAATGGTCCAATACCGTCATTAGTATGATCTTGAAAGTAGATTTTAAATGACATATTGGTCAACAATGTCTCAATTGTAGGGTATGACTCAATTTCAATAACGTCGTATGTCATTGTTTTGTGGAATAGAACTGATGCCGGCATATCCGCGCCAAGTCCATCTTCATGAAGAACCATGGAAACATTGTCAGCCGAAAATACTGTATCAGGATCTAGAACACTCTTTCCATCCGAATCAAGAGCCTGGAACCAAAATGTTCCATCCCATGGGCGAATCCATGATTCAACTGAATCAGTAGAATCTGTATAGATAATCTGTCCGGTAGTCGGAGATCTATTTCCAATCGTTTGACCAAAGTACCCTTGATTGTAATCTGGCGTATTCATTACTACACCGGAGATTACAACGTCATAGTAAGAATCTGAAGTAAACCCAATTCCATATGCTTTAAATCCACATAATGCTCCATCTGTGTCGTATAGTAATGTTGTGATTGTGCTAGCGGAAAACAGATTTGGATCACCGGAATAGGCATAGGTGGGACTCGCAGTTTGAAGTAATACAAAGAATGTAAGAATCAATAATGTGATTGACAAAAATAATTTTTTCATGACAGTAAAACTCCTTTATTTATATTTTTTGTTTGAACGATAGCTTTTGCTTCTTTTGGATTTCTTCCTTGAAATTGCAATAAGAATAATCCCTAATGCTAGTAGACCGGTGCAAATCCCAAAATAGATAATTTGAACTAGATCAGCAGACAGTCCAGTTAACTCAGTGAGTTGACTTGTAATGTTCTCAATCATAATTGTTACTCCTTTCTGTGATTTTTTTTATAATTCGAAATGGAAATTTGAGTATTTTTCCAACCAAATTAGCTACAAAAATAACAAGTTGAAGAATGATCAATAGAAATTGCTGCAAAAACATAAAATCACCTCAGGTCGAATGTAACAAAGTAATCAAGAGTAATCTTCATTAAAGTAAACTGAACATTAAGAACAAGATGCACTTCCGATTTTATAGCTTTAACTGGGACTAATTGTATTCCTTTAAGTTCTTTTTCAAGCAACCTCAGAAATTCATTCCTGGTACCAGTAAAAATATGAACATTTAATGATTCCACTTTGAGAAGTTGATCATTTGAAACAACGTCAATTAAATCTTTGAGAAGCATTCTTAATTATCCCAAGATGAATTTAATGTATCCGTGACATCTAATTTATCCGGACGAGCTTCCCAAGTGATTTTTAATCTTTTATCAGCCTCTAGAATATCCAGGGTTCCAACTTCATTTGAATCATTGAAGAAATATGTCTCAGATAACTTTTGGCCAAGAATTACTTCAACCGACTTGTATTCTCCCAAGGAATTTTGACCCTTGATGAATCTGAATGGTACCAAGAACGGATATTCATAGATTTCTCTGCCACTCTTGTCGAATGTTTCGAGACCCATTTTAAGTCTCAAATAGTTGAATCGAACTTCGGTCAACTGAATTGAAACAGATAAAAACGTCTTATCAATTTCAATATCCAAGCTGCATCTTGTGTATCCTTTTTTTGAGATTGTCTTTTTCAAAACAGCTTTGATTCGAGGTAACGTTTTGAACATTGATTCTGTGAAATCAGACGCCTTTACAAAAATTAAATTCTTTGGATCGTTTGCTACTTTGCCAGTAGACTTGTTTTCTTGTTCCATTGTAATTTTCCTTTCAATTGTGCCTGTATAGGACTTTTAATTGTCTTGTAGACTAATGGATACTACATAACCGTGATTATGTAGCATCGTATTAATCTATAAAAAAGAGAGAAAAATGTTATTTTATGCTATTGTAATAATCATCCAACCAGTCAATTTCTATGTCTGGTTTTTGCTTTTTAAAATTCTGATTCTGTCCCTTAATATAAAAATTATTATTCATTTTTTTATTAAGTATTTTATTACTATTATTATGTTTGACGTTTCCATCAATAGGGGGATTGACTTTCTCGTCAATAGGGGTATTGTTGTTTTCGTCAACACTATTGATGTTTATGTCAATAGGGGGAATCAGAACATAAATAATTCTTTTGTTACCAGCCGATTTATCAATGTCGACTTTCAACAGCTTAAGTTTTTCCATTTTTGATATGGATCTAGAAATTGTTTCAGGAGCTTTTTTATATAAGGCAGCAAAGTACGCATTTGATGCCCATGTAAAGCCTCTATAGTTTGAAAGCGAAACAAGTTCACTGAATAAAACAATTTCAAAAAATGATAAGTTTGGGTTGTACCGTACTTTTGCCGGGATAACTGAAAAATATGAAGGATACTGAATGTTCTCTTTCATATTGAAAGCTCTTTTTTGTTCTTGTGGAGGAACCAAAATATTTTTCTGTCTTGATTGATCATAGAAAGCTCCAAGTATATAAAATCTAATACAACTGTATACATCTCAATCTGCTTATTTGCAAACTCTAGCATCGTTTGATAGTTATCAGAATCATACTCTTGGAAATCAGATGGCGAATTGTCTCTAGCATTGCTATATGCTTCAATCTCTTGATTGCAATGAGATTCAATTTTAAAGAGCAAATCTCTTATGTTTCGTAGTTCTCCAAAATGTTCAAAATCAACCTGAGGATTTTTTAACTTACAAATAATCAAATCAAAATAGAATGATAGATTTGAAAATTTGCACATTTCGTTTGAGTAAATTATTGCAATAGGATCATTTACTCCATACATACTTGAATATTGACGATAGGTTTGTTTTTGATGCAGGTAATCTTCATGAGCCACTCTCTTTTTGTCCTCGAGATAGTTAATAAGGTCCTTCATTTAAATTCCTCTCTGCATAATGCAAATTGTATTTAATCTCTAATTCAAAGATTAATTTATCTCTGTTTTAGAGATTATACAGTTATTATACTTCATTTCTCTTTATTGTCAATATCTTATCTCTAAATTAGAGTATTTTATCAAATTGCCTAAAAAATGAGCTATAATTATATGTAAGAGGTGAAATTATGGAAAATAATATTAAGGCTTTGAGGGAAAAACATGAGTTAACACTCAAAGAACTATCGAAACTGGTCCATATTGATGACAGTGTTATCTCTAAAATGGAAAATGGTGTACAAAATATCAGTGACAAGAATGCTATTATACTTGCTGACTTCTTTCACGTTTCTTTGGATTACCTTTTCGGGCGAGATTCTGAAAAACTTTTTCAAGGAGCTACTGGCAGAAAAACACAGAATATTTCGTATGACGACGTAATATCAAAACTGAATGCTTTTTCATCAAAAGAGTTAATTCAAATCACTGCCGTAATAGATTACATAATAGAATCTAGAAGTCAGGGAGATGAATTAAAGATTAAGGTAGTTAATTCTTCGGATAACTTAATTACAAAATAACTCTAAACATAAAGCATTCAGAAGGAGTGTTTTATGTCGGATTTTGTTGAAAAGAAGTTTAGGTCTCTAGTTCAAACTATAGACGATCTTAAAACCTATTTTGATGCAAAAAAAAATGCTGCCGATGAGAATAAACTCAGGACAACAGAAGTCGAATTTGATACAAAAAGCAAATCTTATATTCTTCCTGAAGGAATGAACGAGGATCAACTTATTTCATTACTAGAGTCAAATAACATTAAAACTCCAATATCTAGTAGCGAGGCAAATCTCACTAAGGAGGAGATTATAATGCCAAAGCGAACAGAAGGAACAATAAGGAAACGTAAAGATGGCCGATGGGAAGGCCGATATATGCAGCTTAATGAGCAAAAAAGTGTTTATGCAAATTCCAAAATAGAATGCATAACCAAATTAAACAATGCTATTAAAGATAGGGATCAAACAGAAATAGAGTCAGAAATTAATAGAAAAATGACATTAAACACCTGGTTTTTAAAATGGATTGAAGTCTACAAGCAGCCATATCTGAAACCATCTTCACTTGAAAATTTGATTACGAAGTATAACAAGTACTTAAAGAATTCAATTGGGAAGAAGCGAGTATCAGTCATCACTGCTTTAGATATTCAAAAAGTTTTAAATTCGATAACTTATGAAGTATCCCGAAAAAAGATACATATACTTTTAAAGTCGTGTTTTAATGACATAAAACGAAATAAATTAGTTAGGGAAAATGTTGTTGACTATGTTGATTTAAAATCAACTCATACTGCAAAGGAGAAGTTCATTCCATCTCATTTTGAATTAAAAGAATTCATAACCCAACTGAAAGATGTCCGATTGGATTTATCATTCTTATGTAAATTTCTAAGTCTTACCGGTCTAAGAACCGGAGAAGTACTTGCATTGAACTGGAAAGATATCGATAAGAAATCCAAAACAATCAAAATCGATAAAGCGTATGATAGAATTGGAAAAAGCATTACTACTCCAAAAACTAAAACCTCTGTTAGAAGAGTGGTATTGCTTGATGAAGCTCAAAAAGCATTAGATGACTATATGAGAGCCTTCGGAAAAACAGATCCAATATTCCATTCATTCACTCCAACTGCAGTGGGAAATTTGCTTAGATTCTATGGAAAGAGACTTGGATTGCCAAAAATGTCCATGCATTCTTTAAGGCATTACTTTGCAACCACATGTTTAGAAGCGGGAATTGAAAGAAAACTCGTTTCAAAATGGTTGGGACATGCTAATTACTCTATGACAGTTGATACATATAGTCATATTTTAGATGAATATTCATCGGATCAAACAACAATACTAGCTAATTTCGTAAAAGCCACTATAATTTGACCCTAAATTTGACCCTAAATACTTAACATTTTTAGCATTTTGTTGATATTTTAGGGTCTTTTTTTGCAAAAAAAAAGACCTAGCGATAACCGCTAGGACTCTATCTTAACTATTGGTGACTCGTGCGGGGTTCGAACCCGCGAATGCATGCGTGAAAGGCATGTGAGTTAACCATTTCTCCAACGAGCCATATGGCGCCCCAACGAGGACTTGAACCTCGGACCCCATGATTAACAGTCATGTGCTCTAACCAACTGAGCTATTGAGGCTAAAATAAGAAAGAAGCCTGGCAACGTCCTACTCTTGCACAAACGTACTACCATCGGCGCTGAAGTGCTTAACTACTGTGTTCGGTATGGGAACAGGTGTGTCCACTTCGCCATCGTCACCAGACTCTTC
>Ga0180007_10000404_pt1 | contig 74621 bp, 54 predicted proteins | sample MM_PC_MetaG_FD_121122 | JGI IMG/M metagenome (GOLD analysis project Ga0180007, IMG submission 121122) | Groundwater microbial communities from the Aspo Hard Rock Laboratory (HRL) deep subsurface site, Sweden - MM_PC_MetaG | ecosystem: Environmental > Aquatic > Deep subsurface > Groundwater... | reverse complement strand
GTGCGGCCACATTCAAGCCTGGGCAACATGACGCCAGCGGCATATAGCCGCATCGCCCAGGCCAACACCAACCGGGAGGCCACCCTCAAGAATTGAGTGGTCCGAAGAAACCCGGCAGGTCACAGGGGCAGTGACCCGCCGGACATGTGCGGACTGGAGGCCGGTTTGGCCGCGCGGGCGGTTTTGGGCAGCAGCCCGGCCAGGGGCGCGGCCACAAGGGCCAGGGCCGAGGCCTTGGCGGCCAGGGTGAGGAACTGTCTGCGGGTCTGCGTCATGATTCTTCCTCCATGGGGGGCAGGGCTCACCCTTTCATGATATGAGCACTGGTGAAAAGGTCAAGGCCTGTTGTCGTCTTGGATGGCCGGAGCAGAAGCAATAAATACTTGTATCCAGAACCAGGAGCGGTGTATGGTGGAAGACAGTCCTGCGGATCATCCGCGTCATTGAACGACCATCAACGCAAGGAGCGCTTAATGAACATGACAAGAGTATTTCGCACCCTGGCTGTAACGCTTTTGTTCGCCTCCCTGGCTTTCACCGGTACCGCCTTGGGCCAGGACAAAGCCTCCGAGCATGACGCCCACGCCGCCAAGGCCCAGGAAGGGGCGAAAATGATGATGGACGGTTGCGACATGATGAAAATGGACATGGACAAGGGCGCCATGATGATGGGCGAGGGCCATGCCAAGTTGATGGAAGGCATGAAGGGCATGAAGAAGATGGATGGCAAGCAGAAGATGAAGATGCTGGCCGCCGACAAGAAGATGATGCAGGGCAAGAAGATGATGATGGACGGCATGAAGATGATGATGCAGGGCAAAGAGGAGATGGCCAAGACCCAGCAGGGCGCTGCCGGTCCTGACGTCGGGAAGCACGACGCCAAGCAGTAGTCAGGCGTACTCTTTTGCACAAAAAAGCCCCCGCCCGGCGAACCGGAACGGGGGCTTCGTCGTTTTGCCGTCTTGGCTGGCCTAGAAGGTCACGCGCTTCACGCCGGGGATGGCCATGAGCTTCTCGCGCACGGCCTCGGTGGGCTCCTGGTGCACCACGTACACGGTCTGCACGGAGTCGGACAGGAAGCGGGAGTTGTTCTCGCGGATGTTGACGCCCAGATCGCCCAGCGCGGTGCCGAACTTGCCGAACATGCCCGGCTTGTCCTCGTGGGTGATGAACAGCGAGTAGATGCGCTTGCCTTCTTCCTCCACCGTCTCGCCCACGTTCACCGAGTTGCCGAAGTCGCCGCGGCGCAGGTACTTGGTGACCACCTCGGCGATCTCCAGGCCCGTCTTGCGCACGGCGTTCTTGGTGCTGGCGCCCAGGTGCGCGCTCATGACGATGTTGTCCAGCTCGTGCAGCGAGCAGGCAAAGGCCTCGCCCTCAAGCTTGGGCTCCTTCTCGTAGCAGTCCAGCGCCGCACCCGCGATGACGCCGTTCTTCAGCGCGTTGTACAGCGCGGCCTCGCTGACGTTGCTGCCGCGCGAGGCGTTGATGAGGTACGCCGTGGGCTTCATGAGCGCGAATTCGCGCTCGGTGATGATGGCGTTTTTGCCGCCGGTGTGCAGGCTGATGAAGTCGGAAACCTTCAGCACCTCGTCGATGCTGTCCAGGTACTCCACGTTGGAGTCCTGCATGCGGTACAAGTCGAAGCCGACGACCTTCATGCCGATGCCCAGCGCCTTGCCTGCCAGGGACTGGCCGATGCGGCCGCAGCCGATGACGCCCAGCGTCTTGCCGTGCAGTTCGTTGCCGGCGAAGCGCTTTTTGTGCCACACGCCGTTTTTGAGGCAGTGGTGGGCCATGGGCACCCGGCGCGCAACCGCGAACATCAGGCCGAGCGCGTGCTCGGCGGTGGCGTTGGTGTTGCCGTTGGGCGCGAACTTGACGATGACGCCGCATTCCTTGGCGGCCTCCAGGTCGATGTTGTCCGTGCCCACGCCGCCGCGGCCCACGATCTTGAGCTTGCCGCCATTCTTGGTGCCGGCCTCGATGACCGCGCGGGTGACCTTGGTGGCGCTGCGCACGAGCAGGGCGTCGAAGTCGCTGATCTCGCCGAGCAGGTCTTCGGTGCTGCGTTTTTCCGTCTCGACGCTGAAGCCTTCCTTCTTGAGCAGGGCGATGGCTTCCTCGTTCAGTCCGTCATTGGCAAGAATACGCATGTGTTCTCTCCCCTATTTAACCAGTTCAGGCTTGAGCGCCTCAAGGTACTTGGCGAGCATCTCCGGTGTGATGTCGCCCATGTGGCCGAGGCGGATGAGCACGCGCTGGCCCTTTTCCTCAAGCTCGGTGTTGAGCTTGCCGTAGCCGGGGTCAAACAGGTAGCCCTTGGCGCGCATGGCCTCCTTGACCTTCTTGAGCTCTGCCACGGTGACGCCCGCAGGCACGCGCACTGCGGTCAGCGTGGGCGAGCGGTGGCCTTCCGGGGCCAAGAGCTCGAAGCCGGGCAGGCTCTTCACGAATTCCGCCACCATGCCGCGCATTTTCTCGTGGCGGGCGAAGCGGTTGGCAATGCCCTCGGTGTTGACGATGTAGTCCAGCTGCACAAACATCTGGTTGGCCAGGGTGCAGTTGGGGGTGGTCAGGGTCTGGTTCTTCGAGGCCCGGCCAAGCTGGGCGACGATGTCCGTGGCGAAGCCCTTGTTCTTGACGGTCTTGGCCTTCTCGATGGCTTCCTCGGAAGCGAACAGCAGGCCGAAACCGGCGGGCAGGGCCAGGGACTTCTGGGTGCTGGTGGCGTAAGTGGCCGCGCCGGAGCCGGTGAGGTCAATGGCCGCGCCGCCGTAGATGCTCACGCCGTCGACGAGCGGCAGTGCGCCGTGTTTGCGGATGAGCGCGCACACGGCCTTCATGTCGTTGGTCACGCCGGTGCTGGTCTCGTTATGGGTGAAGGTGACGCAAGCGGGCTTGTGCTCCACCAGGGCGGCCTCAAGCTTGCCCAGGTCGATGGCGCAGCCTGCGGCGAACTTGAGCTGCACGGCCTTTTTGCCGTTGACCACGGCCATCTTGTGGTACAGGTCGCCAAAGGCGCCCACGGACACGTTCAGCACGGTCTCGTCGTCGGCCACGAGCGAGCGCACGGTGGCCTCCATGGCGCTGGAGCCGGAGCCGTTGAAGATGATGACGTGGTAGTCGTCGGTACAGCCCGCAAGCTTCTTCAGGTTCTCCATGACGGGCTTGAAGCGCTTGTTGTTCTCGGAGTCGCGGTGCCCGAATTCGGGCAGCAGGCCCGCCTGGCGGACCTCGGAACGAATGAAGGTCGGGCCGGTGATGAACAGTTGCAGTTCGGCAAAATCCTGGGTGCTCATGAGCGAATCACCTCGTGGTAGAAGAATGTTCGGCGTACGCCGGGCGGCGTGCGAAACCAGTCCCATACTCGGACTGACCCTGCCTGTAAAGCGGTGCGGGAGACCTGGGCCAGCCGCACTTGCCAAGCGCCTGGGCCGGACCTATAGTTCCTTCTCGAGTCCACAAGGGCATCGAGCCGTTTCATTACCCCCCCACAACAAACCGCAACAAACCACCTTATCGCCCCGGAGCTGACGCCACATGCCGCTGATTGGTCCGCATATCTCCATTTCCGATGAACGCATCCTGACACGCGTGCTGGGCCTGGAGGCCTCGCCCGAGGAGGGCGGGTTTGCCCAGTGGCCCGACGGCGTGCGCGAGCTGGCCGTGAGCCTGGCCGCCGAGCTGTTCCTGGTGCGCTACAACCCCTTTGTGGACGCCGAGCTGGTGCGCCAGAGCGTGGACCGCAAGCTGTCCATTGCCAGGCCAAGTTTGTCCGGCGAGTTTCCCCGCGTGCTGGCCGGGGCTGTGGCGGGCTTTTGGGAGCGCTACGACGCCGACCAGAGCTTCGCCGTGGACTTGCGGGCCCGGCTGCGCGAGTTCATGGACGGCGAGCTCATCGGCGAGCATGCCAACACGCGCATCGAGTGCGCCACGGACGCCACCGACCTGCGCCTGGAGCTGCCGCTGTTCGTGCTTTTCCCGGAGACCACGGAGCAGGTGCAAAGAATCGTCAAGCTGGCCAATGAGCTCTCCTTTGGCGTGATCCCGCGCGGCGGCGGCACGGGCCTCACCGGCGGGGCCATTCCCATGTTCTCGCGCTCGGTGGTCTTGTCGCTGGCGCGCTTCAAGAAGATTATTGACGTTGACCCGGAGCGCATGCTGCTCACGGCCCAGGCGGGCGTCGTCACGCTCGACGCCATCAAGGCCGCGGCGGAGCAGGACCTCTTGTTCACCGTGGACCCGGCCTCCAAGGCGGCCTCGACTCTCGGCGGCAACATCTCCGAGAACTCCGGCGGGCCGTTCGCGTTCGAGTACGGCACCACCATCGACAACATCGCCTCCTTCACCATGGTCACGCCCATGGGCGAGGTCATCACCGTGCGCCGCAAGGACCACCCCGGCCACAAGATCTTCGAGGACGAGACGGCCTCGTTCGAGATTCTGGACGAGCGGGGCGTGCTGAAGGACGCCGTGGTCCTGGCCGGAACGGACGTGCGCGGCCTGGGCCTGGGCAAGGACGTTTCGAACAAGTACCTGGGCGGGCTGCCCGGCGTGCAGAAGGAGGGCGTGGACGGCATCATCACCGAATGCACCTTCACCCTGCACCACAAGCCCAAATACTCGCGCGTGCTGGTGCTGGAGTTCTTTGGCCGCAGCATGAAGAACGCCATGTTCGTCATCGGCGACGTGGTCGGCCTGCGCGACACCATCCGCGCCCAGGGCGACCTGGTGAAGATTTCGGCCCTGGAGGAGTTCGGCACCAAGTACGTGCAGGCCATCGAGTACAAGAAGAAGTCCACGCAGTACGAGGGCGACCCCATCAGCGTGCTCATCCTGCAGCTGGACTCCGACGACGAGGCCGCGCTCTCCGAGGCGGTGGACGCGGTGCTGGCCATCGCCCACCCGTACCCAGCCGTGGACATCTTCGCCGCGCGCGACGAAAAGGAGGCCGAGCTGTTCTGGGAGGACCGGCACAAGCTCTCGGCCATCTCCAAGCGCACCTCGGGCTTCAAGGTCAACGAGGACGTGGTCATCCCCATGCGGGCCATCCCCAGCTTCGCGCAGTTCCTGGAGAACCTGAACCTCATCTACATGGCCAAGGTGGCGCGCAAGGCGCTTTTAGCCGTTCGCGAGTTGGTCGGAGTCCCCGTCGACGACCCGGACATCGAGTTCGGGCTCGACCGCTGCCTGTTCATACTGCAAAAGCGTACAACGGCGGGGGAGCTCTCCGACGAGGAGCTGGCCAGCGGCGTGCGCCTGCTCTTCCACGAGCTGGCCGACAAGTACCCGCGCCTGGAGCGCGACATCGAGGCCATCTACAAGGACGCCCAGGCCCGGCGCATCATCATCGCCAACCACATGCACGCGGGCGACGGCAACTGCCACGTCAACGTGCCGGTGAACTCCAACGACCCCGAGATGCTGGCCCAGGCCTACGAGGCCGTGGACGAGGTCTTTGCCGAGGTGTTGCGCCTCGGCGGCGAGATCTCCGGCGAGCACGGCATCGGCATCACCAAGATCGCCTTCCTGGGCCAGAAGAAGATCGACGCCCTGGCCGCCTACAAGCGCATCGTGGACCCGGCCGACGTGCTGAACCCCGGCAAGCTGACCCGGCGCGCGCTGCCCGTGGAGCCCTACACCTTCTCCTTCAACCGGCTCATCGGCGATTTGCAGAAGACGGCGCTGAAGGACAAGGAAACGCTCATCGACCTGCTCAAGCATGTGCAGACCTGCACGCGCTGCGGCAAGTGCAAGCAGGTGTGCCCCATGTACTCGCCCGCGCGCGGCCTTTTGTTCCACCCGCGCAACAAGAACTTAAGCCTGGGCGCGCTCACCGAGGCCATCTACTACTCCCAGGTGCAGGGCGGCGAGCCCGCGCCCAGCCTGCTCGACGAGCTGCGGCGCATCATGGACCACTGCACGGCCTGCGGCAAATGCCAGGGCGTGTGCCCGGTGAAGATCGACTCCGCCGGGGCCGCGCTGCAAATCCGCTCGTTCCTCGAATACAAGGGCAAGGGCGGGCACCCCATCAAGACCGCGCTTTTGTCGCACTTCGCCGAGGACCCCTCGAACCGCCTGCCCAAGGTGGCCAAGTTCCTGTCGCTCGGCCAGGCCGCAGCCAACAGCGTGCTCGGACTCGTGCCCGGGCACTTCCGCAAGCGCCTGGAGAGCCCGGCCCTGCAGGGGCCAGGCCCGCTCATCGACCTGCGCAACCTGTCCCAGGAGCTGGGGCTGGCCGAGCATTCGCTGTTCCGCTCGTCCGCCGCGGCCTTTGACGACACCGTGCTCTACTTCCCGGGCTGCGGGGCAGGGCTGTTCAGCCACGACATCGGCCTGGCCGGGGTGTACCTGCTGCTCAAGGCCGGGGTGAACGTGGTTTTGCCCGAACGCCACCTCTGCTGCGGCTATCCGCTGCTCTCCAGCGGCTGCACCGAGGCCTACGGCACCAACCGCCACCGCACCATCCAGGCCATCCTGGACACGCTCATCGCCACGGGCCGCGCGGGCATGAAGGCCACCACCCTGGTGACAAGCTGCGGCACCTGCCGCGAGGCCATCGAGACCTACGACTTCACCCAGGAGCTCTCCGAGCCCCTGCGCCACCTGGACATCGTGCAGTTCCTGCTGGGCCGGCTGGACATCCCCAAAAGTGAGGACGCGGTGCTCTACCACGCGGCCTGCCACGCGGAGTGGGTGGACGTGCCCAAGGTCAAGGCCCCGGAGATCTACCGCAAGGCGCTCTCCGACGCGCTGGGCGGCAAGGTCCGGCTCTCGCCCGGCTGCTGCGGCGAGTCCGGCCTGGGCGCGCTGACCAGCCCGGCCATTTACAACCGCCTCCGCGACCGCAAGAAGGAGCAGTTGGCGCTTGATCTTGCGCGACCGGACTCCGACAACAAGAAGGGGCGCCCGGACCGCCACACGCCCATCCTGGTGGGCTGCCCCTCGTGCAAGATCGGCGTGAAGCGCTGCCTGATGCAGATGCACCGGCCCAACGACGTGCTGCACACGACAGAGCACCTGGCCGAGAAGCTGGGCGGGCCCAAGTGGCAGAAAGACCTGAAGCGCATGATCGACAAGGGCGAGAAGAAGGGCAAGATGGTCATCGTGGACGGGGGCAAATAGCCGTGGGCTCTGGCCGGTTCCTGGGGGAGTGCTGCGCCAAGTCCGCCAGCCCGCATGCCCCGCCTGTTGCTGTCGACTTGGGCCATGGCTTCGGCCTTGGTCCTGGTTTCGGCCCGGATTTGGCCGCCCTGGAAGCCACCCTGCGCGCGCACCTGACCGCGCGTTTGGCCGTTGCCGGGGCCTGCGACCCGGCCCACGACATCCTGCACCTGGAGCGCGTGGTGGCCACGGCCAAGAAGATCTGCGCCGCAGAGGGGGCCGACCCGGCTGTGGTCATTCCGGCGGCCTGGCTGCATGATTATGTGGTGGTGGCCAAGGACGACCCCCTGCGCAACCAGGCGTCAAAGTTGGCGGCCCAGGCCGCGCGCGCGTACCTCGTCAGCATCGGCTACCCGGCGTGCGTATCCGCCAAGCAGTCCAAGGCCCTGCATGTGGCCATCGCCCACGCCATCGAGGCGCACAGCTTCAGCGCGAACATAGCGCCGCAGACGCTGGAGGCCAAGGTGGTGCAGGACGCCGACCGGCTGGACGGCATCGGGGCCATCGGCATCGCGCGTTGCTTCGCGTGCTCTGGCACCATGAACCGGCCCTTTTACAGCGCCGATGATCCCTTCTGCACCGCGCGCGAACCGGACGACGGCCTGTTCACCATCGACCACTTCTATCGCAAGCTCTTCAAGACCGCCGCCACCATGCAGACCGCTGCGGGCCGCAAGGAAGCGGAGCGGCGGGTGGAAGTCATGCGGGGGTATTTGGCGGAGTTGGGGGCGGAGTTGGGGGAGTGAGGGTAGGGTGCTTATTTAGTCGAGTATAAAGTTGTGTCCTGTCTATTCGCACGGATAGGTGAGGTGCCTATGTCATTTTCTGTGATTTTTGATGTTCAAGACGCGCTGATTCGTGAGCTCAGTAGAGCAATAACTGGGAGATTGTTTAGTGATGACCAGATTCGTTCAATAACGAAAGGCACAATAGGGCGATTAGTTTCAGACTATTTTCCGAGTAGTTGTGATGACAAGGCTGCTCATGATCGTGTCGAAGAAGCAAAAGATCATCTGAATGCTGCAAATGTAATTTTGTCGAGCATGCAGACAGAGTTGTCTACACAAGTCGAAAAGTTAAACCAAGTCATTTCAGATATTGACGAGAAGAAAAAGATTGCAGAGCGATATGATGCGATTGCGGCGACGAATAAAGATCAAGTTGAGGCATATAAGGCTGAACTAGGCGAAATTATCAGGGCAGAGATTGAAATTCAATCGAATAAAGACAGGGGATTAAGGCGAGCAGTTTCAGTCGCAGTCTGGGTGATTACACTGGTTGCCGGTGCAACGCTTGGAACATATTTCAAAGAAATTGTTGTTTGGGTCAAAAGTTTGATGTTGGCTTGAGCGTTGATGCCATGAGGTAGTGCTTGGAGGATAACACTGAATGTTGAGGTTTATTTCCCCTTGACAACCCCTCCCATCCCCCTTACTTACCCCGAGTCCGGGGGCAATCCCCGGCGCGGCATTCGTTCTTGAGAGGCGCGGCAAAGCTGCACAGCCCGCCACAAAAATCCTCAGTACCCACGCCGAATCGACCACTGCCCCGATAGAGCCATCCTGTCCCGGCCCGCAGCGACCGCCACTTGATACGCTCTTCGCCGCCGTCTGACGTATTTTTGCGTCGCGCGGCCCCTCTCTTACAAAGGATTTATTTTGACCTTTGATTCCTTCGGTTTTCCGTCCCTGATCCTGTCCAACATCAAGGCCCTGGGCTACACCACCCCCACCCCCATCCAGACCCAGGCCATCCCCATGGTCATGGAAGGGCGCGACCTCATGGGCCTGGCCCAGACCGGCACCGGCAAGACGGCGGCGTTCCTGCTGCCCATCCTGAACCGCCTGATGGCCCACAAGCCCGCTGGCCCGCGCCGCAAGATCCGCGCGCTCATCCTCGCCCCCACCCGCGAGCTGGCCGAGCAGATCCACGAGGCCGCCATGGACCTTGCCCGCGCCACCGGCATCCGCAGCACCACCATTTACGGCGGTTGCGCCATGAGCCGTCAGCTCCAGGCCCTGCGCCAGGGCACGGACATCGTGGTGGCCTGCCCGGGCCGCCTGCTGGACCACATGGGCCAGCGCACGGTCGACCTCTCCGGCGTGGAGATGCTTGTCCTCGACGAAGCCGACCAGATGTTCGACATGGGATTTTTGCCCGGCATCAAGAAGATTCTGGCGGCCCTGCCCAGAGAGCGCCAGAGCATGCTCTTCTCGGCCACCATGCCCGACGCCATCCGTGGCCTTGCGGCAGAGTGCCTGAACAACCCCGAGACCGTCCGCGTGGGCAACTCCAACCCGGTGGAGACCGTGACCCACGGCATCTACCCGGTGGGCCAGCACCTCAAGACCAGCCTGCTGCAGGCCCTGCTGGAGCGCCACAAGACCGGCTCGGTCCTGGTGTTCACGCGCACCAAGCACCGCGCCAAGCGCCTGGCCGAAACCCTGGCCAAGAACGGCCACGCGGCCACGTCCATCCAGGGCAACCTGTCGCAGAACCAGCGCAAGTTCGCCATGGACGGCTTCCGTTCGGGCCGCTACCGCGTGCTCGTGGCCACGGACATCGCCGCCCGCGGCATCGACGTCAGCCAGATCGAGCATGTGGTCAACTACGACGTGCCGAGCACGCCGGAGACCTACACGCACCGCATCGGCCGCACCGGCCGCGCCTCGCGCACCGGCGAGGCCCACACCTTCGTCACCGGCGAAGACGTCTCCATGGTGCGCGCCATTGAACGGCTCCTGCGCGAGCCGCTGACCCGCATGAAGCTCGAAGGCTTCGACTACAACCAGTCCATTCCCGCCGGCGAGAAGGAAATGTTCCACCGTCCGCCGCTGGAGCCCCGTGGACGCCCGAGCAGCAACCGTCCGGCCCAGGGCCGTGCGCCGAGCCGCTCCTCCGGCAACTCCTACGGCAACTCCTCTGGCGGAGGTGGCGGCAGCTCCTACGGCAAGCCGTCCGGTAATTCGGACAGCCGCCCGGCCGTGGGCTACAGCAACCGTCCCACCAGCCAGCCCGGCGACGACATCTACGCCGCTGACCGCAGCAATGGCGATCGTCCGCGCGGCGACCGTCCCGGCTACGGCCGTCCGCAGGGCGAGCGTCCCGGCTACGGCCGTCCGCAGGGCGCACGTCCCCAGGGTGCGCGTCCGCAGGGCACCGGCTACCAGGGCAACCGCCCCCAGGGCGCACGCCCGCAGGGCGGCCAGGGCGAGAACTCCGGCAACCGCTAGACCCTGCCTTATGCCTGGCCATGGCCCTGCCATTGACGCCGGGCCGCACATGACCTAGTCCAGAATACAAGCCGCCCGGAGGGGGAGATTATCCCCCTCCCGCGCGGCTTGTCTGAATGTTTGGCCCACAGTTTGCTATCGCATGCGCAACGCCTTCCAAACCGGAGTGCTGCATGGGCAATATTCTCATCATCGATGACGACGCCGAGGTCCGCGAGACCCTGCTGTCTCTCACGCGGCGCATGCGCCACGCTGGCGAGGCCGTGGGCTCCATCGCCGACGGGCTGGAGCGGCTGCGCCAGGGCGGCGTGGACGTGGCGTTCCTTGATGTGAGCCTGCCCGACGGCAACGGCCTGGACGCGCTGGCCGAGATCAAGGCCCTGCCGGACTCTCCCGAGGTCATCATCCTCACGGGCCGTGGCGATGCCGACGGCGCGGAGCTGGCCATCCAGGGCGGCGTCTGGGACTATCTGCTCAAGCCTTCCCCCATCAAGGAGACCATGCTCGCCCTTGAGCGCGCGCTGAAGTACCGCGAGGGCAAGCGCGGCTCGTGCGGCCCCGTGGCCCTGGTCATGGAGGACGTGGTGGGCAAGAGCCGGGTCATGCGCGCCTGCTTCGACGCCGTTGCCGGTGCCGCCGGCGCGGCCTCCAGCGTGCTCATCACGGGCGAGACAGGCACCGGCAAGGAGCTCTTCGCCCGCACCATCCACCAGAACAGCGCCCGCTCGGCCAAGCCCTTCGTGGTGGTGGACTGCGCGGCCCTGACCGAAACCCTGGTGGAGAGCACCCTCTTCGGCCACAAGAAGGGCGCCTTCACCGGCGCGGACAGCGATCGCGTGGGCCTGGTCAAGCTGGCTGACGGCGGCACCCTTTTCCTGGACGAGGTCGGCGAGATGCCGCTCAATCTCCAGAAGGCCTTCCTGCGCGTGCTGCAGGAGCGCCGCTTCCGGCCAGTCGGCGCCACGCAGGAGGTGGAGAGCGACTTCCGGCTCATGGCCGCCACCAACCGCGACCTGGACGCCATGGTGGAGGAGGGGGCTTTTCGCAGCGACCTTTTGTACCGCATCAAGACCATCCCCATCTGCCTGCCGCCCCTGCGCGATCGGCCCGAGGACATCAAGCCCCTGTGCGTGTTCCGTGTGGGGCAGCTGTGCGAGCAGTACAATCTGCCGCTCAAGGGCTTTGACCAGGACTTTTTCCACGTGCTGGAGGGCTACGCCTGGCCTGGCAACGTGCGCGAGCTGTTCAACGTCCTGGAGCGCGCCTTCGTGTCCTCCAATACGGCGCGCACCCTGTTCTCCATGCACCTGCCCCAGGACGTGCGCATCAAGGTGGCCAAGGCCTCCCTGCGGCGGCCTGCGGGCGCGGACGCCCAGCCAGAGGCCCAGGCTGCGGCCGTGGCGGCCAGCGCTCAAGCGGCAGGCATAGCGACAGGTGCAGCGGCCACGCCCTGCTGCGACACCTGGCCGGAGCTTACCCAGGCCCTGGGCGAGACCCTCAAGTCCTGCAAGGACGTGGTCGAGCGCCGCTACCTGGAGGCCCTGCTCAAACGCACCGGCGGCGACGTGCAGAAGGCCGTGGAGGCCTCTGGCCTGTCGCGCTCGCATCTGTACGCCCTGCTCAAGAAGTGGGGCCTCTCCATGGACGGCCCCGGCATAGGCTCCGCCGACCCCGTCTGATTCTTCGGACAGGTCCTCCGCTCTCGAATCCTCTCCTTCCGCAGTTCCTTATCCGGTCAACCGGGGCAAGCGCTCGCTTTGCAGCTTTCATCCTATTCCCGCGTTCAGGCACTCAGTCTGAGATTCTGGACAAGGCCCGCTGTAACAGACCGCCGCGAACTGTAATATTGGCGTAACACGCCGACAATAAATGACGTTCTTGCATGCTGACACGCATGTTGCCTTACTCCGGCTGTATGAGACTTCGGCCCGAATCAGGGTCCGCACGCCACACCCAGGAGACTTAAAGCATGAACGATGCGCTGCTCAAAGAATTTCAGGCTCTTGTCGGCAAGGACAACGTCATGGAGAGCGAGGCTGACCGCTTCTCCTATGCTTATGATGCGGCTGTCCTGGAGTCCGTGATGCCCGGCCTCGTGGTCCGGCCCCAGACGCGTGAGGATCTTGGCAAGCTGGTCAAGCTTTGCAATGACAACGGCCTGCCCATCACCGTGCGCGGTAGCGGCACCAACCTTTCCGGCGGCACCATCCCCAGCAAGGGCGGCGTGGTCATTCTGACCAACGCGCTGAACAAGATTCTGGAGATCAACGAGGCCGACCTTTACGCCGTGGTCGAGCCCGGCGTCATCACCGCCAAGTTCGCGGCCGAAGTCGCGGCGCGCGGCCTGTTCTATCCGCCGGACCCCGGCAGCCAGGCCGTCAGCACCCTCGGCGGCAACGTGGCCGAGAACGCGGGCGGACTGCGCGGTCTCAAGTACGGCGTGACCAAGGACTATGTCATGGGCGTGGACTTCTTCGACGTGGACGGCGAGATCGTGAAGAGCGGCTCGCGCACGGTGAAGTGCGTCACGGGCTTGAACCTGGCTGGCCTCATGGTCGGCAGCGAGGGCACCCTTGGCGTGTTTGAGAAGCTCATCCTGAAGCTGACCCCGCCGCCGCTCGCCGCCAAGGCCATGATGGCCATCTTCGACGACGTGAACAAGGCCTGCGAGACCGTGGCCGCCATCATCGCCGCCAAGATCGTGCCCGCCACCCTTGAGTTCATGGATAATTTCACCATCCGCACAGTTGAGGACTTCGCCCACGCCGGGTTGCCCGTGGACGCCAAGGCGCTCCTGCTCATCGAGGTGGACGGCCACCCCGGCCAGGTGGCCGACGAGGCCGAGAAGGTCGAGGCCATCTGCAAGCAGCTTGGCGCCGTGCGCATCCAGGTGGCCAAGGACGCCGAAGAGCGCAACAAGGTCTGGGAGGCACGCCGCGCGGCCCTTTCCGCCCTGGCGCGCGTTTCCCCCACCACCGTGCTGGAGGACGCCACCGTTCCGCGCAGCAAGATACCCGCCATGATGCATGCGCTGGAAGGCATCGCCGACAAGTTCAAGCTGACCATCGGCACCTTCGGCCACGCGGGCGACGGCAACCTGCATCCGACCATCCTCACCGACCGCCGCAACACGGAAGAGTGGCACCGCGTGGAGGCCGCCATCGACGAGATCTTCGACGTGGCCCTGAGCCTTGGCGGCACCCTGTCCGGCGAGCACGGCATCGGCCTGGCCAAGAGCAAGTACATGGAAAAGGAAACCAGCCGCGCCACCATTCTGTACTCCCGCCGCCTCAAGAAGGCCCTTGACCCCAAGGGCATCCTGAATCCCGGCAAGATCATCGGGGAGTAGGGGGCAGCCATGGCCGACATGCACGAACTCCTGCGCCTGCTTGGCGAGCTTGACGACCAACTGGTCAGCTGCATGCGTTGCGGCATGTGCCAAGCCGTATGTCCCATCTACAGCCAGACCGGCCGCGAAGGCGATGTGGCGCGCGGCAAGATAGCGCTGCTGGAAGGCCTGGCCCACGAGATGGTCAAGGACCCTCAGGGCGTCCAGGACAAGGTCACGCGCTGCCTCTTGTGCGGCTCCTGCGCGGCCAACTGCCCCAGCGGCGTCAAGGCGCTTGACATCTTCCTCAAGGCGAGGGTCATCCTCACCGGCTACCTGGGCCTGTCCAAGGTCAAGCAGGTCATCTTCCGGGGCATGCTGACCAAGCCCGGGCTGTTCAACACCATGCTCGGCGTGGCCAGCAAGTTCCAGGGCCTGTTCACCTCCCCGGTGAACGACATCATCGGCTCGTCCTGCTCCAAGTTCCTCTCGCCCGTGCTGGGCGACAGGCACCTGATGCTCCTGGCCAAGACGCCCCTGCACTCTGAAGTTCCGAGCCTGGACACCCCGGCTGGCAAGAGCGGGCTCAAGGTGGCCTTTTTCCCCGGCTGCCTGGCGGACAAGATCTTCCCGCGCGTGGGCCATGCTGTGCTCAAGGTGCTAAGCCACCACGGCGTGGGCGTGTTCCTGCCTGCTGGACAGGCCTGCTGCGGCATTCCGGCCCTGTCCTCGGGCGACAAGCAGAGCTACGAAAAGCTTGTGCGCGCCAACCTGGACCTGTTCGCCGGCAAGGAGTTCGACGCCCTGGTGACGCCCTGCGCCACCTGCACCTCGACCATGAAGAAGATCTGGCCGGCCATGGCCGCTGGCATGAGCAAGAAGGACCAGCAGCGCATCGCCGACCTCTCGGCCAAGGTCATGGACGTCAACGCCTTCGTGGCCGACAAGCTCGGCCTGACCCCCTCGGCGCCCAAGGCTGGCGCGGTGAGCGTCACCGTGCACGACCCCTGCCACCTGAAGAAGTCGCTGGGAGTATCCGCCCAGCCGCGCACCATCCTGCGCATGAACCCGGCCTATAATGTCGTGGAAATGGCCGCATCCGACGCATGTTGTGGATGCGGAGGCAGCTTCACCTTGCAGCACGCGGAGATCTCGTCCATTATCGGCAAGCAGAAGCGGGACAACATCGTGGGCTCCAAGGCCCAGGTGGTCGCCACAGGATGTCCCGCCTGCATGCTGCAGATCTCCGATATGCTCTCACGCTCCGGCGACCAAATTGCCGTGAGGCACCCCATGGAGATCTACGCAGAGTCACTCTAGCGGAAGGTCCTCTCCCGGCGTCGGCGTTCTCGCCCCCCAGCCCCCCCCCCCCAAATAACGCCGCCGCCGGGAGACTCCATGGAAGCCAAACAACATCAAGGAGAGTATTGTGGCTGACACTTTATTCGTCACCGGAGTTGAACCGCGCAGTGGCAAGTCCGCCATTGTGCTGGGCCTCATGCAGCTCCTCCTGCGCGACATTCAGAAAGTGGCGTTCTTCCGGCCCATCATCAACTCCTCCGAGGTCACGGCCAAGGATCACGACATCAACCTCGTGCTCAACCAGTTCAACCTGGACATGCGCTATTCCGAGACCTTCTCCTTCACCATGCAGAAGGCGCGTGAGATGATCAACCAGGGCCAGCACGAGGCCCTGCTCGAAAAAATCCTGAACGACTTCAACTCGCTCAAGGGCCGCTTCGACTTCATCCTCTGCGAGGGCACGGACTTCCTGGGTTCGGACCCGGCGTTCGAGTTCGACACCAACGCCGACATCGCCGCCAACCTGGGCTGCCCTGTGCTGCTGGTGTGCAATGCGCAGAAGAAGACCCAGGAGGAGGTCGTGGCCTCCTCGCTCTTGACCATTGAATCCTTCGAGGACAAGGGCCTGGACATCCTGGCCGCCATCATCAACCGCGTGGAGGATGTGGAAGGCCAGAACATGGTGGAGGAGCTTCGCCAGAAGATCCGCTGCCCGGAATGCTTCCCCATCTACGTCATCCCCGAGGAGTCGAAGCTCGGCAAGCCCACCGTGGCCGATGTGGTCAAGTGGCTGGACGCCCGCGTGCTCTACGGCGGCGACATGCTCTCAAACCTCGTGGACTCCTACGTCATCGCGGCCATGCAGCTGGGCAACTTCCTCGACTACATCGAGCGCGGCAGCCTGGTCATCACCCCCGGCGACCGGTCGGACATCATCCTGGGCAGCCTGGCCTCGCGGCTTTCCACAAACTATCCCGACATTTCCGGCATCCTGCTCACCGGCGGGCTCGACCCCTCCGAATCCGTGCGCAGGCTCATCGAGGGCTGGGTGGGCGCGCCCATCCCCATCCTCATTGCCGAGGGCCACACCTACAAGACCGCGCGCATCCTGTACGACTTGTACGGGCGCATTGAGCCCGGCGACCAGAACAAGATCCAGTCGGCGCTGCGCGTGTTCGAGGAGCATGTGGACCTGCCCGAGCTCAGAACCAAGCTCGTGGCCGCCAAGCCCACCACCGTGACGCCGAAGATGTTCGAGTTCAGCCTCATCCTCAAGGCCAAGGCCATGAAGCAGCACATCGTCCTGCCCGAGGGCACCGGCGAGCGCATCATGCGCGCGGCCGACATCCTGCTCCGGCGCGGCGTGTGCGACATCACCCTGCTCGGCAAGGAAGTGGACATCCGCACCAAGATGAGCCAGCTGAACCTGGAGCTTGAGGGCGTCCAGATCGTGGAGCCCGGCAAGTCCAAGCACTACGAGGAGTATGTTCAGACGTACTACGAATTGCGCAAGCACAAGGGCATCCGCGAGGAGGACGCCCGCGACCGCATGCTCGACCCGACCTTCTACTCGACCATGATGGTCCACAAGGGCCACGCCGACGGCATGGTCTCCGGGTCCATCACCACCACCCAGCAGACCATCCGCCCGGCCTTTGAGATCATCAAGACCAGGCCCGGCTCCCGCATCGTCTCCAGCGTCTTCTTCATGTGTCTGAAGGACCGTGTGCTGGTCTACGGCGACTGCGCCGTGAACCCCAACCCCACGGCCGAGGAGCTTGCCGAAATCGCGGTGCGCAGCGCCGAGACCGCCCAGCTCTTCGGCATCGAGCCGCGCATCGCCATGCTCTCCTATTCCACCGGCGCCTCGGGCAAGGGCCTGGACGTGGAGAAGGTCATCAAGGCCACCGCGCTCGCCCATGAGCTCGCCCCGGAACTGCTGTTGGAAGGCCCGCTGCAGTACGACGCCGCCGTGGACATCGAGGTGGCCCACACCAAGATGCCCGACAGCGCCGTGGCCGGCCGCGCCACCGTGTTCATCTTCCCGGACCTGAACACCGGCAACAACACCTACAAGGCCGTGCAGCGCTCCGCCCAGGCCGTGGCCATCGGTCCTGTGCTCCAGGGCCTGAACAAGCCCATCAACGACCTCTCGCGCGGCTGCACCGTGCCGGACATCGTCAACACCGTCGCCATTACCGCCATCCAGGCCCAGGCAGTGAAGAAGGACTAACAGACCGTCATGAATATACTTGTCATCAATTCCGGCAGCTCCTCCATCAAATACCTGCTGCTCGACATGCGCACCGAGGCGGTGCTCTGCTCTGGAGCCGTGGAACGCATCGGCGAGGAGATGGGCAACCTGAGCCACAAGATCGCTCCCGGCACTATGGGCGAGAGCCAGGTCAGCCTGAGCGAGCCCATTGCCAATCACGAGAAGGGCATGCATCTGGTCATCGCGCTCATCACCGATCCTGAGCGCGGCGTTGTCAAGAGCAAGGACGAGATCACCGCCATCGGCCACCGCATCGTGCAGGGCGGCGATCTGTTCACGGCGTCCTGCCTGGTGGACGACGAGGTCGTGGCGGGCCTGGAGAAGCTGGTGCCGCTGGCGCCCGTGCACAACCCCGGGCATCTGGCCGGCATCCGCGTGGCCCGGGAGCTGTTCCCCGGCACCCCGCAGGTCACGGTGTTCGACACCGTGTTCCATCAGACCATGCCGCCGCGGGCCTTTATGTACGCCTTGCCCTACGAACTCTACGATGAGCTCAAGCTGCGGCGCTACGGCTTCCACGGCACCTCCCACTGCTACGTCACCAAGGAGGCGGCGAAGTTCCTGGGCAAGCCGGTGGATGACGTGAACCTCATCACCGTGCACCTGGGCAACGGCAGCTCCATGTGCGCCGTGCAGGGCGGCAAGAGCGTGGACACGAGCATGGGCCTCACGCCGCTTGAGGGGCTGATCATGGGCACCCGCTGCGGCGACACGGACCTGGCCATCTATCCGCTGCTTGAGGCGGCCAAGGGCCTGAACATTACCGAGATCAACGACTTGACCAACAAGAAGAGCGGCTTCAAGGGCATTTGCGGCATGAACGATCTGCGCGACATCCACAAGGCCGTGGCCGAGGGGAACGCGCGGGCCAGGCTCGCCCTGGACATGTTCGGCTACCGCAACCGCAAGTACATCGGTTCTTACATGGCGGTGCTTGGCCGCGTGGACGCCATCGTGTTCACGGCCGGCATCGGCGAGAACGATCCTGTCTCGCGCGAGCTGTCTTGCCGGGGGCTTTCGGCCCTGGGCGTGGAGCTCGACCATGAGCGCAACCAGTCTGGGGAGCGGGGCGCGCGCGACATCGGCGCCAAGTCTTCCAAGGTGCGCGTTCTGGTGATTCCCACCAACGAGGAGTTGGAGATCGCCAGGCAGACGGCTGAGGTGCTGCGGGCCCGTTAAGAGATATCGGCGAAAACCCCGTGCGGATAGTTGTCCGTCGCGGGAAGCAACGGACAACTTTACTGCAAGGAGGAGTCTTATGGATCCAATGGTGGCACAGGCAGTTGAAACCTGGAAACAGGTCTACACGCCCATCGGTGATGGCGGCTACATTCTTCCTGCCTTGGTGGCAGGCATCCCGCTCTACATTCTGTTCTACATGCTCGCGGTGCGCCGCGCCAAGGGCCATTTCGCCGCGGGTGTCGCGCTCCTGGCCGCCATCGGCATCTCCGTCGCCATGTGGGGCATGCCCGCCAAGCTGGCGATCTCGTCCACGCTTTACGGCGCCGCCATCGGCATCTTCCCCATTTGCTGGATCGTCATCACGGCCATCTGGGTCTACAACATGACGGTTGAGTCGGGGCAGTTCGAGGTCATCAAAACCTCGTTGGCCTGCGTCACCGAGGACCGCCGCCTACAGGCCATCCTCATCGCCTTTGCCTTCGGCTCCTTCATCGAGGGCACCGCAGGCTTCGGAACCCCGGTGGCCATCACCGCGGCCATGCTGGTCGGCCTCGGGTTCAACCCGCTGTACGCGGCCGGTTTGTGCCTCATCGCCAACACCGCGCCCGTGGCCTTCGGCGCCCTGGGCATCCCCATCATCGCCGTGGCCGAGCTGACCAAGATCGACCTCATGAAGATCAGCGCCATCGTTGGCCGCCAGCTGCCTTTCCTGTCCATCATCGTGCCCCTGTGGCTGTCCGTCACCATGTGCGGTTTCAAGCGTTCCATGGAGATCCTGCCCGCCATCATCGTGGCTGGCGTGTGCTTCGCCGGTTCGCAGTTCGTGGTGTCCAACTACGTCGGCCCGATGCTGCCTGACGTCATCTCGGCCATCGTGACCATCGTGGGCATGTTTGCCTTCCTCAAGGTCTGGAAGCCCAAGACCATTTGGCGCTTTGAAGACGAGCCCGCCACCACCGGCCCGGCCGTCTGCCACTACAGCTCGAGCGAAGTCCTGCGCGCCTGGATGCCGTGGCTCGTGCTGGCCGTCGCGGTCTTTGTCTGGGGCCTCAAGGACGCCCAGGCCATCCTGAACACCGTGACCATGAAGCTCGACTGGCCCGCCCTGAACAACCTGGTCATCAAGACCGTGCCCATCGTCTCCGCCGACAAGGCCTACGGCGCCGTGTTCAAGTTCAACTGGCTGTCCTCGCCCGGCTCCGCCGTTTTCGTGGCCGGCCTCCTGTCCATCTTCGTCCTGCCGAACTACAGCGCTGGCAAGGCCTTTGGCTGCTTCTTCCGCACCATCAAGCAGCTGCGCTTCCCCATCGTGACCATCGCCATGATCGTTGGCCTGGCCTACATCATGAACTACTCCGGCATGAGCTCCTCGCTGGGCCTCGCCTTCACGCTGACGGGCAGCTGGTTCCCGTTCTTCGCGCCGATCATCGGCTGGTTGGGCGTGTTCCTGACTGGTTCCGACACCTCGTCGAACCTGCTCTTCGGCAGCCTGCAGCAGACCACCGCCAACCAGATTGGTGTTGACCCGGCCCTGTGCGTGGCCGCCAACTCCTCGGGCGGCGTCACCGGCAAGATGATCTCCCCGCAGTCCATCTCCGTGGCCACCGCCGCCGCGAACATGGTCGGCCAGGAGGGCAACCTGTTCCGCTTCACCCTCAAGCATTCCATCGCCATGTTGCTCGTGGTCTGCGTACTGACGTACCTGCAGGCCTACACCCTGAGCTGGATGCTGCCGTAACCCCAAACCCTTAAGCCTCTCCGGAGCCGGGCCGCCCATGATTGGGTTGGCCCGGCTTCAACACAAATTTCCGGCCCGCCCCAATGTGGACGGCCGAACCCGGCGGAAGAAGGCCGCACAAGCGCCGCCGCCAAAGCCTGCAACGAGAATTACGAGGTGCGACCATGAGCGACAAAGCGCGACTTGCTGATTTGATGGCGGAGAAGGCTGGGCTTGTTTCGGCCATCGTCACCCGGATCAAGACCCTGGACGAGGCCTTTGCCTACACCCTGGACGTGTGCGACAAGAAGGAAGCCTGCCAGCTTCTGCCCTCTGGCTGCGAGGCGGACCTCTCCGCTGGCGCCGGCGCTCTCTGCGACGCCAAGCTCGGCAAGATCATCGCCGCGCCCGGACTCCCTGCCGAGGCCGCCAAGGCCTTGGGCGACGCCTGCTCCGCGCAGGGCGTCACCTTCATCACCCAGGGCATGCGCTCGCACCTCTCCGGCGTGGACATCGGCTTCACCATCGCCGAGGCGGCCATAGCCGAGACCGGCACCTGCGTGCTCGACTCCAAGAGCGAGGAGCTGCGCCTAGCCACCATGATCTGCGAAGTGCACGTCTGCGTGGTGGCGACCTCAAGCATCCGCGAGACCAGCTCCGAGGTCGAGAGCCTGCTGCGCACCCTTTGCAAGGACGCGCCCGGCTATGTCGCCTTCATCACCGGCGCCTCGCGCACGGCGGACATCGAGCGCGTGCTGGCCATCGGCGTGCACGGCCCGCTTGAACTGCACATTCTGCTTCTGGAGGACTAGGCCATGCAGAACGCACGTGATCTCAAGGAATACAAGGGCGAGCTTAACGGCGCGCTGGGCAACGAGTTTCTGCGCACCGCCATGGACAACTTCGCCATGGCCTACCGCGTGAGCCGCGCCAAGGCCTTTGCGGGCATGGACGTGGAGGGGCTGGTGCAGGACATCGCCCGTGGCAAGGACCAGGCCATGGCCCGCATGGACGAGCTCTTCGAGGAATTCAAGAAGCAGGCCGAGCGCCAGGGCGTCACCGTGCATGTGGCCAAGACCGGCCAGGAAGCCAACGAGATCATCGGTCGCATCGCGGAGAAGGCGGGCGTCAAGCGCATCGTCAAGTCCAAGTCCATGACCGCCGAGGAGACGCTGCTGAACCACTACCTTGAGGACATGGGCCTCAACGTGGTGGAGACCGACCTCGGCGAGTGGATCATCCAGCTGCGGCACGAGGGTCCGACGCACATGGTCATGCCCGCCATCCACCTCTCGCGCTATCAGGTGGCCGAGCTGTTCAGCGATGTCACCGGCACCAAGCAGGAGGGCGACATCCAGAAGCTGGTCAAGGTCGCCCGGCGCGAGCTGCGCGCCAAGTATGTGCAGGCCGAGATGGGCATCTCCGGCGGCAACTTCGCCATCGCCGAGACCGGCACCATCGCCCTGTGCACCAACGAGGGCAACGCCCGCCTGGTGACGACCCTGCCGCGCGTGCACGTGGCCCTCGTCGGCCTGGACAAGCTCACCCCGACCATCAACGACGCCCTGCGCGTCATCAAGGCCCTGCCGAGAAACGCCACGGGCCAGGCCATCACCTCCTACGTCACCTGGATCACCGGGCCTGGCGAGTGCGGGGCCTCCCCGGACGGAAAGAAGGAGATGCACGTGGTCTTCCTGGACAACGGGCGGCGCGCCCTGGCCAAGGACCCGGTGTTCTCCCAGGTGCTCCGCTGCGTGCGTTGCGGCGCCTGCGCCAACGTCTGCCCGGTGTACCGCCTGGTGGGCGGGCACCAGTACGGCCACATCTACATCGGGGCCATCGGCCTCATCCTGACCTACTTCTACCATGGCCGCGAGAAGGCCAAGAACCTCGTGCAGAACTGCATCAACTGCGGGGCCTGCAAGGCCGTGTGCGTGGGCGGCATCGATCTGCCCAGGCTCATCAAGGAGGTCCACGCCCGCATCCAGGACGAGGAGGGCCACCCGCTCCAGAGCCAGCTCCTGGGCATGGTCTTGAAGAACCGCAAGATGTTCCACACGCTGCTGCGCTCGGCCCGGGCCGTGCAGAAGCCGGTCACCGGCGGCACCCCGTACCTGCGCCACCTGCCCATGATCTTCGCGCGCGGGCAGGAGTTCCGGGCCCTTCCGGCCATCGCCGAGAACGCCTTCCGCGACCAGTTCGAGGCCCTGAAGCCCCGTGTGGCCACCCCGAAGTACCGCGTGGCCCTGTTCTCCGGCTGCGTGCAGGACTTCGTGTACCCGGAGCAGGCCGTGGCCGCCGTGAAGATCCTGGCCAAGCACAACGTGGCCGTGGACTACCCCATGGGCCAGTCCTGCTGCGGCCTGCCGGTGCAGATGATGGGCGAGCGCGAGGCCAGCCGTTCCGTGGCCGCGCAGAACGTTACGGCCTTTGATCCCGCCGGATACGACTACATCCTGACCCTGTGCGCCTCCTGCGCCTCGCACCTGAAGCATGGCTACCCGGATATCCTGGGCAAGGACCCCAAGCTGGCGGTGAAGGTGCAGCAGTTTGCCGACCGCGTCATCGACTTCAGCTCCTTCGTGCACGACGTGCTGAAGGTCGAGCCCGCGGAGTTCCGCGCGGACGGCAAGAAAGCCACCTACCACGCGCCTTGCCACCTCTGCCGTGGCCTGGGCGTCACCAAGGCCCCGCGTGAGCTCATCGTCACCGGCGGCCTGGAGTATCTGCCCGCCGACGAGGAGGACGTGTGCTGCGGCTTTGGCGGCACCTACTCCATGAAGTTCCCGGAACTTTCCGCGGAACTGCTGAAGAAAAAGCTTGCGAACGTGGAAAAAACCGGCGCAGAAGTGTTGCTTACGGACTGCCCCGGCTGCATCATGCAGCTGCGCGGCGGGCTTGAGGCCAAGGGCAGCCGCCTTGAGGTCCGCCACGTGGCCGAGGCCCTGGCCGACCGGCTCAAGTAGTCGAACCATCACACCGGAGGTCAGCGACATGAAGGACGTGCGCAAGACGGCCCGCGAACTCATGAATGGGTATTGCAAGGTTTGCCCCATTTGCAACGGCAAGGCTTGCGCCGGGGAGGTCCCCGGCATGGGCGGCCTGGGCACTGGCTCCTCGTTCATGAACAACGTCGCGGCCCTGGCGCAGGTGCGCTTCAACATGCGGCTGATCCACGGGGCCGAGATTCCGGACACCTCGACCACGCTGCTCGGCCGCAAGCTGTCCATGCCCGTGCTGGCCGCGCCCATCGGCGGCGTGTCCTTCAACATGGGCGGCAAGATCACCGAGCAGGAATACTGCGATGCGGTGCTCGGCGGGTGTGTGGACAAGGGCGTTCTGGGCTGCGTGGGCGACGGCGTGCCGCCGTTCATCCACGAGTCCGGCTTCGCCACCATTCAGGCCCTGGGCGGTGCTGGCATCCCCTTCATCAAGCCCTGGGAAGACAAGGAACTCTACGAGAAGCTGGACCGGGCCGTAGCCACCGGCGCGGACATCGTGGGCATGGACATCGACGCCGCCGGGTTGGTGACCCTGCGCCTCATGGGGCGGCCCGTTGGTCCCAAGCCACTGGAAAAGCTCAAGGACATCATTGGCCATGTGCCCGCCAGATTCGTCCTCAAGGGTGTCATGACCCCGGACGACGCCAAACGGGCCGTGGACGCCGGGGCTGCGGGCCTCGTGGTCTCCAATCACGGCGGGCGGGTGCTGGACCATACGCCCGGAACCGCCGAGGCCCTGCCTGCCGTGGCCGCCGCGGTGAAGGGCCAGATCGCCATCCTGGTGGACGGCGGCGTGCGCACCGGCGGCGATGTGCTGAAGATGCTGGCCCTGGGAGCGGACGCCGTGATGATCGGCCGCCCCTTCTGTACTGCCGCCCTGGGCGGCCTGCGCGAGGGCGTGGGCAAGTACCTGGACCAGGTGCGCGGGGAGTTGGCCCAGGCCATGATCCTCACCGGGTGCGCCAGCGTTGCCGACGCTGACCGCAACATCCTGTTCGGGGCCTAGGAGGCGTCATATGGGAGAGCGAGGAACCGACCCCCTGCGAGCCGGGGGCGTGGCCGCCGTGGCGGCAGTGACTTTTCTGCTATTCCTTGGACTTGTCTCTGCTCTTGAAATGTCTCGTTCAGCCGATACCTTCCGGCTGGGGCTGCCGCACTTCGCGGCGGCCCTTCTTTTTTCCGGCCTGGCCGCGCTTGCGCTGGCCTTTCGCGAACGCGCCCTGGCCAGGCGCCTGGAGTCGGACGCTTTGCAGTCCGCCCAGACGGCTGCGGAGCTGAAGCACCAGACCGGCCTGGCCCAGGGCATCCTCGGCGGTCTGCCGGTGCCCTTCCTGCTGGTGGACGAGCAGGAGCGAGCCGTGTGCTCCAACATGGAATGCCTGCAGATGCTTGAGCTCGACGGCAAGCCCCAGGACTACTACGGCCAGACCCTGGCCCAGATCTTCTACAACGATCCCGGTCGCAAGACCGCTGTCGGCAGGAGCATCAAGGACGGCGAGGTGTTCCGCAATCTTGAGGTGGCCATCAAGGGCCACAAGGGCGGCACGCGCAACGTGCTGGCCAACGTCTTCGCCCTTCACGACTCCGACCGCCGCTGCATTGGCGGGCTGTGCCTGTACCTGGACATGACCGCGCTCAAGCAGAAGGAGCAGTCCCTCATCTCCAAGGACGAGAGCATCAGCCAGACCGCGCTGGACGCCAACGCCCTGTGCGCCCGCCTGCGCGACGCCTCGGCCCGGCTCTCGACGACCATCAGCCATACCACGCAGGGAAGCGAGGCCCAGAAGGTGCGCGTGGGCGAGATCGGCGTGTCCATGGATCAGATGGGCATCGCCGTGGTCGACGTGGCCAAGAACGCCTCCTCGGCCTCCCAGGGCGCGGACGCGGCCCGCCAGCAGGCGGAGCAGGGCCAGCGCGTCGTAGCCGAGGTCATCACGGCCATCCACGGCGTGTCTGAGCGCACCCAGGCCATGCAGGAGCGCCTCACGGAGCTCGGCGGCCAGGTGGCTGGCATTGCGCAGATCCTGAACGTCATCAACGACATCGCCGACCAGACCAATCTGCTTGCGCTCAACGCCGCCATCGAGGCCGCGAGAGCAGGCGACGCCGGGCGCGGGTTCGCCGTTGTGGCCGACGAGGTGCGCAAGCTGGCCGAGAAGACCATGACCGCCACCAAGGAGGTGGCCCAGGCCATCGGCTCGGTGCAGGATGGCGCGCGCCGCGCCTCCGAGGGCATGACTGGCGCTGTCGAGGCCGTCAACACCAGCACAACCCTGGCTGACAGCGCCGGACAGGCGCTGCATGAGATCCTGCGCATCTCGCAGGGCTCGGCGGACCAGGTGCGAAACATAGCCACGGCTTCGGAAGAGCAGTCCGCCTCGGCGGAGGAGATTTCCCGGGCCGTGGACCAGGTACGCACGGTTTCCGACCAGACGGCCCAGGACATGGTTCAGGCCACCCAGGCCGTGGAGGAGTTGGCGCGGCTGGCCGACGAGCTCACGGATATCATCACCAAGATGCAGACCTGCTGACCGCAGGGCTGACATAACCAGGCAAGGAGCAAACCCGAATGATCAAGCATATCGTGATGTGGACGCTGAAGGACGAGGCCGAGGGCGCGGGCAAGGCCGCCAACGCGCAGAAGATGAAGGAGCTGCTCTCGGCCCTGCCGCCGCTCATCCCCGTCCTGCGCGAGCTGGAGGTGGGCGTGGACGTGTTCGCCGCCAGCCCGGCCTGCGACGTGATCCTTTACACCGCCTTTGATACCCGCGCCGACCTTGACGCCTACCAGGTCCACCCGGAGCACCAGAAGGTCGTGGCTTTTGTAAAGCAGGTCGTGGCCTCGCGCAGCGTGGTTGATTACGAGATATAGTGATCGCCCTGTCTCTCTTTCCTTAGAGCGGCCCGGTTTTCGGGCCGCTTGCTTTTGCTTGCCTTCGCAGTGAATAATTGTAATACTTACTAGATGTAATGAGTAATACGGAATGGGCGGAGGATCACATGGGTCAAGAGGAGAAGGTTTGCAAGGTGCCGGAGTTGCCCGAGATCTGGGAGCTGCTGCAGCGCGCCGGCCTGAGCGAGGATGCGCTGAAAAACGAGCTGGGCGAGGGCGATCAGGCTTATGCAGACGCCTTGTACCTGCTGACGCGAATGCGCTTTGCGGTGGAGGACTCGCGCTGCTACTGGAGCGAGGTCCTTCTCCATATGGAGGGCCTGAACCTGGCCCTGGGGCGCGATGTGGGGCTGCGGGTGGCCATGTGCGACTATTTCATGAACCTGCACCCGCTGATGCGCGATCCGGTCATCGTGGAGGTGCAGGTGCTTCTGCAAAAGGAGCGCGGCGCCCTAGTGGACGAGCTCACCGAGCTCTACAACCGCCGCTACTTCAATGACGCCATCCAGCGCGAGGTGGAGCGCTTCAAGCGTTTTGCCCAGCGCTTCTCGCTGGTCATGCTTGATGTGGACCACTTCAAGCGCTTCAACGACACCTACGGCCATCTGGTTGGTGATGATGCCTTGAAGAACGTGGCCAACGCCTTGCGCGAGACGGCCCGCACCTTCGACCATGTGGTGCGCTACGGCGGCGAGGAGTTTGCGCTCATCCTGCCGCACACCGACGCCGACCAGGCCACGGCTGCGGCCGAGCGCTTGCGTCAGGCCGTGGAAAACCATCCTGTGATGGTCGAGGGCAAGCCCGTGCGGCTGACCGTGAGCCTGGGCGTGGCCACCTTCCCCGAGGACGCCATCAACGCCCGCGACCTGATCGCCCGGGCCGACGAGGCGCTCTATGAGGCCAAGCTCAACCGCAACCGCGTCTGCTCCTACACCGAGAAGAACCGCCAGTACCCGCGCGCGCCCCTCGGCCTGACCATGCTTTTCGACAGTCCGGGAAACGAGAGGGTGACGGTCCGTGTGCTGAACATCAGCTTCGGCGGCATGCTCTGCCAGTCGCCAGCGGCCATCCTCCCCGGCACACTGGTCGAAGCCGTGCTGGGCGACCATCCCGGAGCCCCAGAGCGGAGGCTGCGCTGCCGCGTGGTGCGCCTGGAGCGTGAAGACGAAGGCGGACCATACGAGATCGCGCTGATCTTCGACGGCATTGACGACGAAGTCCGGCGCGCCCTGGTGCGACTGGTCGAACTGGATCAGGGGATGGGCAGCTAAGCCTTCCTGGCCCCCCTTGGCCTTCGGCGCAGTCTTCATTTACCGCGTCTCCCTCCTGTAATTGTTGCCAGTACGACTCCCAGGTGCTACAGTTCGTACCAGTATGGCAGGCCTGTTTGCCTGCCGTGAGTGGGGGAATTGATGTCCTGTCCTGGTCAGGCTGGAGTGAGGCGAGAGAAATTGAGGGTGAGGCCCATGCCGATGTGCATGGGAATTCTGTCCGTGCTCGTGCTGGCGCTCGCTCATTGGGTCAGCCCGTCTATCGCGGCCCAGGGCGGCCCGGCCGGCCCTGTTGAGGGCGCGGCCGCCAGCGCGGCGTCCTACACCAAGCCCGAGAGCATCCGATTGCAGCTCAAGTGGCGCCACCAGTTCCAGTTCGCCGGGTACTACGCCGCCGTGGACAAGGGCTACTTCCGCAATGAAGGCCTGGACGTGACCCTGGTCGAGGGCCGTGGCGGCATAATCCCCTCCCAGGTCCTGGCGCGCGGCGAAGCCGAGTTCGCCGTGGACTCCCCGGGGGTGATGCTGCAGCGCCAGCAAGGTCTGCCCGTGGTGGTCATCGCCGCCATCTTCCAACACTCGCCTCTCATCGTTTTGAGCCGCAAGGATTCGGGCATCGCCACGCCGCATGACCTGCTCGGCAAACGTGTCATGGTCGAGGTCCAGACGGACCCGGAGTTCCTGGCCATGCTTGCCAGCGAAGGCATGGACGTCAATTCCGTCACCGCCTTGCCGCACAAGTGGACTCTCGACGACCTCTTAGCAGGCCGGGTGGATGCCCAGACTGCCTACCGGACCAACGAGCCCTACAAGATGCAGAAGCGCGGCGTGGAGCCGAGCATTCTGCAACCCACGAACTACGCAACCGACTTTTATGGCGACTGCCTGGTGACTTCCGAGGAGCTGGCCCGCGAGCGTCCTGAGCTGGTGGAGCGCTTTCTGCGCGCCACGAGCAGGGGCTGGCGCTATGCCATGGCCAACCCCCGCGAGATCGCCACCCTGATCTACTCGCATTACAGCCAGGACAAGCCCCTGGGCGATCTGCTCTATGAGGCCGAGGCCATGCGCAGTCTCATCCAGCCGGAGCTGGTGGAGATCGGACACATGAATCCTGTACGCTGGCGGAAGATCGCGGACAGCTTCGTGAAGTTCGGCATGTTGAAGCCGGGCTTTCCACTGGACGATATGCTTTACGAGAGCGTGCGGGCCAATGTTACCGCAAATGAGCACCGCCTGATCCGCATCGGCTTGTACGCCCTGGGCGGGCTCTTCCTGCTGGGCTGTGGCGTGGGTGTGGGGCTTTTGATCTTCACCAGGCGGCTGCGCCAACAGGTTGACCTGCGCACTGCCGACCTTGCCGCCAGCGAGGAGAAGTTTCGCCAGTTGGTGGAGCACCAGACGGATATGGTGGTCAAGGTGGATGCCCTGGGCCGCTTCCTGTACGTGAGCCCCAGCTATTGCCGCGTCTTCGGCAAGCGCGAGGACGAGCTCCTCGGCCAGACCTTCATGCCGCTGGTGCACGAGGACGACCGCGCCTCAACCCAGGACGCCATGCGTGGCCTCTTGGTCCCGCCGTATGCAGCGGTGTACCTGGAACAGCGCGCCATGACCGCGCAGGGCTGGCGTTGGTTCTCCTGGCACGACTCCGTGGTCCTGGGGCCGGAGGGGCAGGTGGCGGAGATCATCGGGTTGGGGCGCGACATCACCGAGCGCAAGGAGGCCGACCTTGCCCTGCGCGCGGGCGAGCGCCGCTTCCACTCCCTGTTCGACAACATGGCCGAGGGCGTGGCCCTGCACACCATGGAGCGCGACAGTGCGGGCCATGCGGTGGACTACCGCATCGTGGACGTGAACCCCGGCTACTGCCGCATTATCGGCCTGGACAAGGACGCCGTGAGCCGCAAGAGAGCCTCCGAGGTCTACGGCGTGTCCGAGCCGCCTTACCTGGAACGGTACGCCGAGGTCGTCGGCACCGGCCAGCCCCGTGTGTTCGAGACATTCTACCCGCAGATGGGGCGGCATTTCATCATTTCCGTGGCGCCCTGGGGCGAGGACGGCTTCGCCACCATCTTCAGCGACATCACCGACCGCAAGGTGGCCGAACAGGCCCTGTCCATCAAGACCCAGGAACTGGAGCTGTATTTCAAGAATACTCAGGACATGCTCTGCATCGCGGATACGGATGGCTACTTCCGTCGGCTGAACCCGGAGTGGGAGGCCGTGCTGGGCTATCCCGTCAGCGAGCTGGAGGGACGGCGCTTCATCGATTATGTCCACCCGGAAGACACGGCGGCCACCCTGGAGGCGATCCAAAGGCTCGCCGGGCAAGACTGTGTTGCGAACTTCGTCAACCGCTACCGCGCGCGCGACGACAGCTATCGCTGGATCGAATGGCGCGCCTTTCCGGTGGGCAGGACGATCTACGCCTCGGCCCGCGACATCACCGCGCGCAAGGAAGCCGACCTCGCCCTGCGGGAGAGCGAGGCCCAGTTCCGGGGCATCTTCGAGCAGGCTGCCGTGGGCATCTGCCACTGCTCCCTCGAGGGCGTGTTCTTACGCGTGAACCGCAGGATGATGGATATTCTCGGCTACAGCGAGGCCGAACTCCTGAACATGAACTTCCGCGAGATCACCCACCCGGACGATCTGGCCGAGAGCGTGGAAAACGTGCGCGCAGTGCTGAACGGGCAGGCGTTTGGTTTTGACCTGGAGAAGCGCTATATCCGCAAGGACGGCTCCATCATCTGGGTGCGCCTGAACATAAGCGCCGTCCGGGACAAGGCCGGCGTGCCGCAATACTTCATCGGCGTGCTGGAAGACGTTACGGAAGAGAAGGCCGCCACAGCCGAGTTGGCGAACGCCAAGGCCATGCTCGACGCGGCCTTTGAGCAGAACCCCATCCCCATGGCCCTGGCCACCGTGCCTGACGGCATCCTGCGCATCACCAACAAGGCCTGCAAGGACTTCCTGGGCATCGCGGATGAACCTGATTATACCGGCCAGCCCCTGCTTGAGATCACTCAGAGCTGGCAGGAATATGACCAGGACGGCCAGCCCGTGCCCATTACGGAGTTGCCCCTGGCCAAGGCCATGAGCGGTGAGACCACAATGAACGCGCTCTACCGCATCGTGCGCAAGGATGGCGCGACCCGCTGGGAGCTTGTCAGCGGCGCCCCCGTCTACAGCCAGGACGGCAAGCTCATCGCCGCCTTCATCACCTTCCCGGACATCACGGACCGCATCATGACGGAACAGGCCCTGGCCTTGGCCAAGATTCAGGCCGAGGACGCCAACCGCTCCAAGAGCGAGTTTCTGGCCAACATGAGCCACGAGATCCGCACGCCGCTCAACGGGGTGCTGGGCATGCTCCAGTTGCTCAAGGGCACGTCCATGGACATGGAGCAGGGCAGCTACGTGGACAAGGCCCATGATGCCGCCCGGCGTCTCCTGGCGCTTTTAAGCGACATCCTCGACTTCTCCAAGATCGAGGCGGGCCAGCTGGTGCTGCGCAACGCCCCCTTTGCCCTGAATGACGTCTTCGAGATGGTCGCGACCGTCCTTGGCGGCGCAGCCATGCGCAAGGGCGTGTCCCTGCGCCTGAACCAGGACAAGACCGTGCCGGAACGTCTCCTGGGCGACGACGCGCGCATCCGGCAGATCCTCTTCAATCTCGTGGGCAACGCGGTGAAGTTCACCGCCTCCGGCAGCGTGCGGGTGCAGGCCTGGGCGCGCTCCGGGCGCGGGGCGGACGGCGTCTGGCTCTACCTCTGCGTGGCCGACACCGGCGTCGGCATCCGCGAGGACAATCTGGCCAGCATCTTCGACCGCTTCACCCAGTCGGATCTCTCCTACTCCAAGAACTTCGAGGGGGCAGGGCTCGGCCTGGCCATCGTGCGGCGCATCCTGGACCTCATGGGCGGCGAAATCTGCGTGGAAAGCGAGACCGGAGAGGGCACAACCGTGATCGTGGCCCTGCCGCTCACGCCAGCCCCGGGGCTGGTCCAGCACGCACCCCAGGACACCGACGACACGCCTGCGCCCAGCATGGTGCCGCTGCGCGTGCTTCTGGCCGAGGACGAGATCATCAGCCAGTTCGCCATGCGCGTCATGCTCCAGCGCATGGGCCACAGTGTGCTGGCCGTGGCCAATGGCCGCGACGCCGTGCGGGAGTTCAAGGCTGGCATGTTCGACGCCATCCTCATGGATATCCAGATGCCGGAGATGGACGGCGTGGAGGCGACCAGGACCATCCGCTCGGATGCCACTCTCGGCGATCGTGCGCAAACCCCCATCATCGCGCTCACAGCCTATGCCATGGAGGGCGACCGCGAAAAATTCCTGGCCGCAGGCATGGACGACTACGTGACCAAGCCCGTGTCCCAAAGTGAATTGCTGCGAGCCCTGGGCAAGGTGAACCGCAGGCCCTAGCCCGTGAGCAGAAATCACTTGGCCTGATGCGGCGATTGCGCTAAGCGGCTTCTCGTCGCGCCCTGCAACGCGCCCCATTACTGCGCCCTATTACCGGGCCATTGAGAGCAAACTTCCAAGGAGCACGCCATGACCACAGACGATACCACCGGACTCAAGCACCTGGGCTCCGGCAAAACCAGCTACGCCTTCGAGGAACCCACCGCCGCCATCCTCGAAGCCTTCCCCAACAAATATCCGGACCGCGACTACCAGATATGCTTCGAACACCCGGAGTTCACCAGCCTGTGCCCCAAGACCGGCCAGCCGGACTTCGCCACCATCGAGATCACCTACGTCCCGGACCTGCTGTGCATCGAAACCAAGTCCCTCAAACTCTACTTCACCGCCTATCGCAACCATGGCTCGTTCATGGAAACCATCACCAACAAGATCCTGGATGACCTCGTCAGCGTGTGCCAGCCCAGGCAAATGCAGGTCGTGGCCATGTTCAACCCGCGCGGCGGCACCAGCCTCACCGTCACCGCCGAGTACACCAAGGACGACGCCGCTCCCATGGGCACCCGGTTTTAAGCCGGGAGCTGCCTCCGGCGGCCTGGGGCCCCTTCGGGGTTCACAACGGCCCCCGGACCCCCCATTGGCCTGGGCCGCGGTGGCGCGGGCAGAGGGCAAGGCTGGGCTGACCCTGGCAATGCGTTCGGAGTTTCGAGGGGAGACCCTCGAAACTCCGAACGCGGTTGGCCCCCCTTCCGGGGGAGGAGCGTTGGGGGTTGGGCCCTGGGGAAAGACACTCTCCCGTGACTTCCCCAAACAAGCCGAAAGGGCTGTTTCAGGTTCCTCCTGAAACAGCCCTTTCGGCGCTCTGGGGATTCCAAAGGGCCTCAGGCCCTTTGGCCGCCGGAGGCATTCTTCTCCCTGTACTGCTCCCAGCCTGCCGCCCGCAATTCGCAGGCCGGGCAGGTGCCGCAGCCATGTCCCCAGGCGTGGCGTTCGCCGCGTTGGCCTTGGTAGCAGGTGTGGGTGTGTTCCAGGATGAGTTCCACCAGGGCTGTGCCGCCGAGGGAGTGGGCCAGCACCCAGGTTTCGGCCTTGGTGAGCCACATGAGTGGGGTGTCGATGACCAGGCGCGCCTGCATGCCCAGGTTGATGGCCACTTGCAGGGCCTTCATGGTGTCGTCGCGGCAGTCCGGGTAGCCGGAGAAGTCCGTCTCGCACACGCCGGTGACGAGGTGCTTCAGGCCACGCCGGTAGGCCTGGGCTGCGGCCAGGGTCATGAAGATGAGGTTGCGGCCCGGCACGAAGGTGCTCGGCAGGCCAGAGGCGGTCATGGAGATCTGCACGTCGTGGGTCAGCGCGGTCTCGCCCAGTTGTTGGAACACATTCAGCGTCAGCAGCGAGTCCGGTCCGAGGCGCTTGTCCCATTCGGGCGAGAGGGCGCGCAGGCGGGCGAGGACTTCGCTGCGGCAGGCGAGCTCAACGGCGTGGCGCTGGCCGTAGTCGAAGCCGATGGTCTCCACTCGCTGGAAGCGGGAAAGGGCCCAGGCCAGGCAGGTGGTGGAGTCCTGCCCGCCGGAAAAGACGATAAGCGCGCTGTCGGCGTTGTGTTCCATGTTTCCCACTCCGAAAAATCAGACGCCGCGCGCGTCGGGCGGCCAGATGTGTTTGTGCTGTTGCAGGTTCAGGCGCACGTGGAGGCGGTCTTGCAGCAGCCAGCGGGCCAGTTCCGCCGGGGCCAGGGCGCCATGCAGGGGCGAGGCGTTGACCGTGTTGCGCGCGGTGTCGAGGCGCGGCAGGAGCGAGAGCATGTGGGCGTAGTCGTCCCTGTTCCCGATGACGAACTTGACTTCGTCGCGCGCGCGCAGGCGGGAGAGGTTGCCCAGATCCATACGCTGCGCCTCGCCGCTTGTGGGCCCCTTCATGTCCACGATGGCGATGGCCTCCGGCGGCAGTACGCTGATGTCCTGGCTGCCGTTGGTCTCCACCAGCACGGTGAGGCCCAGGGCCGCCAGCCGGGCGGCCAGCTCGGGTGTTTCGGCCTGGAGCAGCGGCTCGCCCCCGGTGATTTCCGCCAGGCGGCAGCCGGTGGCGCGTACTTCCTCCACGAGGTCGTCCACGCTGCGGTCCACGCTACGGGTCGAGCCCCCCTCATAGGCATAGGCCGTGTCGCACCAGCGGCAGCGCAGGTTGCAGCCCGTCAGGCGCACAAAGGCGCAGGGCCAGCCCGCAAAGCTCGACTCGCCCTGGATGCTCGTGAAGGTTTCGCAGACCTGCAGACTCAAGGCGCTTCCCAGTAGGTGACGCCCGCGCCCGGGGTCTCGGCCACATGCACCTTGGAGATCCGGGCCGAGGCGGTGTCCGGCCCTGCGGCCAGCAGGCGCGAGAGCTCCTCGAAGAGGTGCCGGGCAATGTTTTCCGCCGTGGGGTTCTGTTCGGCAAAGGGCGCAAGGTCGTTCAGGAAGACGTGGTCCAGGCTGCCCAGCGCCTCCTTTACCAGGGCCTTGATGGCGCGGAAGTCCAGGCCCATGCCCAGGTCGTCGAGGTCGGTGCACAGCACGTACACCGTGACGCCCCAGTTGTGGCCGTGGGTGTTCCTGCAGTTGCCGGGGTAGCCGTCGAGCCGGTGCGCGGCGCAGAATTCCGCGCTCACGGAGAGTTCGTAGTTGCGTGTCATGGGCCGGATGTAAGGCTTCGGCGCGCAGGCGTCAACACCGGCTGGTGCGGCTAGTTCCAGGCATAGGCGGCCATGGACAGCACCCCGAAGGTGTAGCCGTCGTGCAGCAGCTTTCCCGCACCGCTGCTGGTGCCTGCGCCATTACCCTCGCCGATGCCTGCGCCCAGCGCCACCAGCAGCGGCAGGTAATGGTCGGGCGTGGGGTGATTGCGCGGGGCAAACGGCCCTTGGCGCAGGTAATGCAGCAGGGCCTCAATGTCGTCCGCTCCGCCCGTGACGATGCGCGCGGTGAGCCAGTCGGCGAAGGCCTTGGCGTAGGGGGCGGGGGCCTCGTCCAGGCCGTGGCTGAAGACTTCGCGCAGGTTGTGGGTGGCGTTGCCGCTGGCCATGATGAGCACGCCCTCCTGGCGCAGGGGGGCCAGGGCCTGGCCCATCTCCAGATGGTGCCTGGGCGTCAGGTGCGACTGGATGGACAACTGCACCAGCGGGATGTCGGCCTGGGGGTACATGAGGCTCAAGGGCACCCAGGCCCCGTGGTCAAGGCCGCGCCGCCTGTCCATCTCGGCGGGGATCTGCGCGCCCTGGAGCAGGCTGGCGCCGCGCTCCGCCAACTCCGGAGCGCCGGGGGCAGGGTAGCTTTGCTCGTAGAGCTCGTCCGGGAAGCCGTAGAAGTCGTGCATGGTGTGCGGGTGCGGGCTTGCGCTCAAGAGCGGTTTGGCGGTGTCCCAGTGGGCGGATACGCAGAGGATGGCCGTGGGCCGGGGCATTGTCTGGCCCAGGCCGCGCAGGAAGTCGCGTGTGGGCACCGGGTCCATGACCAGGGTGGGCGAGCCGTGCGAGACAAAAAGGGAGGGCAGGGCGGTCGGCATGGCGGACTCCCGTTGTTATGCATGCTGGGGCATAGAAGGTAGCACCTCCGCTCGATTTGGCAAGACCCTGTGCTGGATTTGGATGCTCGGCGCATGTGCGCAAAAAACGCTGGATTGAGAGAGGCTCTGATTCCTGGGTTCTGGGGGGCTATGCTTGGACGATTAATAAAAGAGGCCCCGGAACGTTTGTCCCGGGGCCTCTTGTTTCAAGTGTGTTCTTGCTGTTGGCTACTTGCCGCCGCGGCCGTCGTCGCAGGGCTTGGCAGAGTGGCCGCTGTCGGACATGGCGCAGGGCTTGGCGCTACCGGCGGGGGCCGCAGCCGGGACAGCCGGAGGCGTGGGCAGGTCCAGGCCGCCTTCCACGCAGACGCGCTTGGGGTCGTCCAACTGCATCAGCTGCTGGTAGCGCTTCATGTAGGCGGTCTCGATGTTCGCGCGCAGGCGCTTGGACTCTTCGGGCATGGCCTTTTCCAGGGCGGCGTAACGGTTCTCGCCGGAGAGGAAGGCCTGGAGCGTGCCGTCGGGGGCCTTGGACTCCAGCTTGAAGGGGTTCTGCCCCTGCTCGGCCAGTTCCGGGTTGAAGCGGTACAGCGGCCAGTAGCCGGACTGCACGGCCAGCTTGGCCTCTTCCTGGCTCTTGCCCATGCCCTTGCGGATGCCCTGGTTGATGCAGGGAGCGTAGGCGATGACGAGCGAGGGGCCGGGGTAGGCCTCGGCCTCCAGCAGGGCCTTCAGGGTCTGGTTCTTGTCCGCGCCCATGCTGATGCTGGCCACGTAGACGTAGCCGTAGGTCATGGCAATGCGGCCAAGGTCTTTCTTGTTGGTCTTCTTGCCGCTGGCCGCGAACTTGGCGATGGAGCCAAGCGGCGTGGCCTTGGAGGACTGGCCGCCGGTGTTGGAGTAAACCTCGGTGTCCATGACCAGGATGTTGATGTCCTCGCCGCTGGCCAGCACATGGTCCACGCCGCCGAAGCCGATGTCATAGGCCCAGCCGTCGCCGCCGAAGATCCACACGGACTTCTTGGTCAGCAGGTCGCCCATGCTGGCGATCTCGGCCAGGAGCGGGTCGCTGGACTTGGCCAGCAGGCCCTTCAGGGTGTCGCCCGCTGCGCGGGAGAGGGTCGGGTCGTTCTTGCCGGCCAGCCAGTCGCTGGCGGACTGCTTGATGGCTGCGGAAGCCTTGGAGTCCTTGACCTGGCCCATGAGCTCAACGAGCTTGGCGCGGCGCTGGTTGATGGCCATGGTGAAGCCGTAGCCGAACTCGGCGGCGTCTTCAAACAGCGAGTTGCTCCAGGTGGGGCCGAAGCCGTCCTTGTTGACGCAGTAGGGGCTGGCCGGAGCCGAGGCGCCCCAGATGCTGGAACAGCCCGTGGCGTTGGCGATCATCATGCGCTCGCCGAAGAGCTGGGTGATGAGCTTGACGTACGGGGTCTCGCCGCAACCGGCGCAGGCGCCGGAGAACTCGAGCAGCGGCTGCTGGAACTGGCTGCCCTTGAGGCTTTCGCGCTTGAGCAGGTCGCCCTTGATGGACACGGTCTCGAAGAACACCTGGTTGGGCACCTGGACGTCGGTCTGGGTCTCCAGGGGCTTCATGACCAGGGCCTTTTCCTTGGCCGGGCAGATGTCCGCGCAGTTGCCGCAGCCCATGCAGTCCAGGGTGTTCACCTGGATGCGGAAGCCCATGCCCTTGAGCTCCTTGCCCAGGGCCGGGATGGTCTCGAAGCCCTTGGGGGCTTTCTTGGCCTCGGCCTCGGTGAGGAGTGCCGGACGGATGGACGCGTGCGGGCAGACCACGGCGCACTGGTTGCACTGGATGCAGTTTTCCTTGAGCCACAGGGGCACGTTGATGGCCACGCCACGCTTTTCGTACTGGCTGGTGGACACCGGGAAGGAGCCGTCCGGGGTGAAGGCGGAGACAGGCAGGCTGTCGCCGTTCTGGGCCAGGATGGGCCGCATGACGTCGGACACGAAGGCGGGCACCTTGTCCGCTTTAACGGACTTGTCCTTGGCCTTGGCCCAGGCGGCGGGCACCTTGATCTCAATGAGGTTGGCCAGGGTCTGGTCCACGCCGTCCACGTTCATCTTGACGATCTTGTCGCCCTTCTTGCCGTACTCCTTCTTGATGGAGTCCTTGAGGAGCGAGATGGCCTTGTCGATGGGCAGCACCTTGGCCAGCTTGAAGAAGGCCGTCTGCATGATCATGTTGATGCGGTTGCCCAGGCCCACGGCAGAGGCGATCTTCACCGCGTCGATGGTGTAGAGCTTGAGCTTCTTTTCGGCGATGGTGCGCATCATGGCCGCGGGGAGGTTGGCCTCCATGTCCGCCACGGTGTTCCAGATGGAGTTCAACAGGAAGGTGCCGCCGGGCTTGATGCCTTCCAGCACGTCGTAGATGTGCACGTAGCTGGACTTGTGGCAGGCGATGAAGTCGGCCGTTTCCACCAGGTAGGTGGACTGGATGGGCTTCTTGCCGAAACGCAGGTGCGACACGGTGATGCCGCCGGACTTTTTGGAGTCGTAGGCGAAGTAGCCCTGGGCGAACAGCGGCGTGTTGTCGCCGATGATCTTGATGGCGCTCTTGTTGGCGCCGACGGTACCGTCGGACCCGAGGCCCCAGAACTTGCACTGCACGGTGCCCTTGGGCGTGGTGCCCAGCGCCGGGCCAACCTGGAGCGAGGTCTTGGTGACGTCGTCCTCGATGCCCACCACGAAGTGGTTCTTGGGGTTGGCCTTGGCCATGTTCTTGAAGACGCTCATGACCATGTTCGGGCGGAATTCTTTGGAGCCCATGCCGTAGCGGCCGCCGATGAGCTGGGGCATGCCCTTGCCGCGCTCGACAAAGGCGGTGCAGATGTCGAGGTACAGCGGATCGCCCAGGGCGCCGGGCTCCTTGGTGCGGTCGAGCACGGTGATCTTTTCCACGGTCTTGGGAAGCACAGCGAAGAACGAGGCCGCGTCAAACGGGCGGTAAAGGCGCACCTTGATCAGGCCGACCTTCTTGCCCTTGGCCAGCATCAGGTTGATGACTTCCTGGATGGTCTCGCAGCCCGAGCCCATGGCCACGATGATCTCGGTGGCGTCCGGGGCGCCCACGTAGTCAAAGGGCTTGTACTTGCGGCCCGTGAGCTTGCCGACCTTTTTCATGGCCTCTTTCACGATGCCGGGAACCGCGTTGTAGTAGGGATTGGCGCGCTCGCGGCCCTGGAAGTAGATGTCCGGGTTCTGGGCGGTGCCGCGCAGGCTGGGGTGCTCGGGGTTCATGGACTTCTTGCGGAATTCGGCGATCTTGTCGTGGTTCACGAGCTTGGCCATGTCAGCCTGGTCGATGACCTCGATCTTCTGGATCTCGTGGGAGGTGCGGAAGCCGTCGAAGAAGTGCATGAAGGGCACGCTGGACTCGATGGCGGCGAGGTGGGCCACCAGGGCCAGGTCCATGCACTCCTGCACTGAGGAGGAGGCGAGCATGGCGAAGCCGGTCTGGCGGCAGGCCATGACGTCCTGGTGGTCGCCGAAGATGGACAGGGCGTGGGCCGCGATCGAGCGTGCCGTCACATGGAAGACGCCGGGCAGAAGCTCGCCCGAGATCTTGTACATGTTCGGGATCATGAGCAGCAGGCCCTGGGAGGCGGTGAAGGTCGTGGTCAGCGCTCCTGCGGAGAGCGAACCGTGGACGGCGCCCGCCGCGCCTGCCTCGGACTGCATCTGCCGAATGTTCAGCACTTGTCCGAAAATGTTTTTCTGGCCCTTGGCGGCCATTTCGTCGGCGATCTCGCCCATGGTGGAGGAAGGCGTGATCGGGTAAATGGCCGCAGCCTCACTCATGGCATAGGCCACATGCGTGGTGGCCGAGTTGCCGTCCATGGTCTTCATTTTTTTTGCCATGCTCAGTTCCCTCTTCTGGTGATGTGAAGGTTTGGGCTATTGGTAGCGTGCTTCAGGACGTAGATCAAAAATAAAGACTTGGCAACTTGTGTGCCAAAAAGAACGAGATAATTTTTAGTGTAATAATGCAGTGTGTTGTGTGGTCAGCCGTGTAAAAATGAGCCAAAGTTGCCCGTTTTCGTCCGAAAAATCGGCCAGTTCCAAAAGGGTTGCAAGGCCGGACTGGCATGGCTTTGCGGGGGAAATATGGTCCGTCCGGTGAACCGGACAAGTTCAGGCTGGCGCCCAGGGCTTTCTTGGGCTACGTAAGACAAAGATTGGGGAATACCGCGAACGCGCCGGGAGAAGCATGGAGCAGTGTGAGTTCACTCCGCCCAAAGGTCCCTGGGCCAGGAAATCCGACCAGTTGCTGGACCAGCTGAGGGGGCTGCTACCCTTCCTCGCCTGGTGGCCCCAGGTGAACAGGCGCACGCTCAAGGCCGATCTTTGGGCCGGGCTCACGGGTGCGGTCATCGTGCTGCCCCAGGGCGTGGCCTTCGCAGCCATCGCCGGCCTGCCTCCGGTCTACGGACTCTATGCGGCCATGGTGCCGGTGGTCATCGCTGCACTGTTCGGCTCGTCCTACCACTTGGTCTCCGGCCCCACCACTGCCATCTCGCTGGTCATCTTCGCCAACATCAGCCGCTTGGCCGATCCCGGCAGCGCGGAGTACATCCGCTTGGTGCTGACTCTGACCCTGCTGACCGGCATGTTCCAACTGGGGCTGGGCCTGGCGCGGCTGGGCGTGGTGGCCAATTTTGTCTCGCATTCCGTGGTCACGGGCTTCACCGCCGGGGCCGCCATCCTTATCGCCACCAGCCAGCTGGGCACCTTTCTTGGGCTGGACCTGCCGCGCGGCGGCACCTTCCTGTCCACCTGGGGCAACATGCTGCACTCCCTGCCCGAGGCCAATCTCTACGTGCTCGGCCTGGGCGCCTTCACCATGCTCCTGGCTCTTATCATCCAGCGATTCCTGCCCCGCTGGCCGAAGCTCCTGCTGGCACTGATTGTGGCCAGTCTGCTGAGCTTCGCCGTGGACGGCCCGAAGCACGGGGTGCTGCTGGTGGGCGCGCTGCCAGCAGGCTTGCCGCCCTTCACCCTGCCTGATTTCGGTTTTGCCGACCTGCGGCGGCTTGTGCCTGGAGCGCTGGCCGTGGCCATGCTCGGCCTGGCCGAGGCCGTAAGCATCGCCCGGGCGGTGTCCACGCGCTCCCAGCAGATGATCGACAACTCGCGCGAGTTTGTGGGCCAGGGCCTGGCAAACGTGCTCGGCAGCCTGTTTTCGGCCTATGCCTCGTCGGGTTCCTTCACACGCACGGGGCTGAACTTCGAGTCCGGTGCCAAGACCCCGCTGGCCGCCGTATTCTCGGCCCTGCTGCTGGTGTGCATCGTGCTGCTGGTGGCTCCGCTTACGGCCTATCTGCCTGTGGCGGCCATGTCCGGGGTCATCCTGTTGGTGGCGGTGAACCTGCTGGACCTGCACGGCATTCGGCACATTATCCGCACGGACAAGAACGAAACCGGAATCCTTGCCGTGACCTTCCTGGCCATCCTCTTTGTGCAGATGGAGTTCGCCATCTTCTCCGGCGTCATCCTCTCGCTCTTGATGTACCTCAAGCGCACCTCGCACCCGAATTTTACTGTGCTGGCCCCGGACCCGCAGAACCCGCGCCATCCCTTGGTCAACGTGGCCCGCAAGGAACTCAAGGAGTGCCCGCAGATCAAGATCCTGCGCCTGGACGGGAGCATATTCTTCGGCGCGGTGAACCACATCTCCGAAGAGCTGCACCGGGTCATGAACAAGTTCCCGGAACAGTGCCACATCCTCATCGTGGGCGGCGGCATCAACTTCATTGACGCCAGCGGCTGCCACATGCTCTTCAACGAGGCCTTGAGCCTCAAACTCTCCGGCCGTGACATGTTTTTCTGCTCGCTCAAGGAGGAGGTGCTGGAGATGCTCCGGCGCGGCATGTGCCTGAAACGCCTGGGCGGCGAGCACATCTTCGAGTCCGAGGGGCTGGCCATCGCGCATATGGTGCCCCGGCTCGACCCGGAGCGCTGCGCCTGCTGTTCGGCCAGGGTGTTCCTCGAATGCGACCGCATGCCCGGCGGCGAGGAGCACGACCACTACCCGCCGCACGATACCCCGCAGAGCGGCGGCTCGTAATCCGACGTCCCCTGATCCGGCTAGGCCAAGAGCAGGCGCAGGCCGTCGCGGACGTAGAAGCCCGCGTAGCAAAGCAGCATCACGCCCAAGCCCCGCATGGCCAGCACGTAGCCCCGGCTGCCCAGCACCGGCCCGGAGCGCCAGGTCAGAAGCGCCACGCCGATCTTGGACCCGACGATGGTCAGGAAAAAGGCCAGGAGAAAACTGGTCAGGGTGAGCCAGCCGTCGGCCCGGGCCTCCACGATCAGGGGCGCGCCCACGGTCATCCAGAACAGGTACGGGCTGGGGTTGAGGAAATTGGCCAGCACGCCCTTGCTTATGCTGCCTGGCGCCTGCTGTGGCTTTTGGCCTTTCTGCCCGGAGCCGGGCGGTTTGAAGCGCAGGCAGCCCAGCGCGCAATAGAGCAGGAAGACCGCGCCGCAGGGTCAGCCCCCCGAGGAAGGCGCCGTGCCCGGCGGCGCTGCTGGTCAGCAGCAGGGCGCCCAGGATGATGGGCGAGTCGGTGAGCAGGGGGGCCAGCGCCACCTTGCCGCCCTCGCGCGGGCCGTGGGCCAGGGTCTGGGCGATGACCAGGGCCAGCAGCGGGCCCGGGGTGATGCCTGCGGAGAGTCCGAAGGCCGCGCCCGAGAAGGCGGCCACGCCTGCGCCGGTGATCATGGCCGGGCGCTCAGGAGCCTATTGCTTCCGAGGTGAACGTCTGCAAAAAGGCCTCGGCGCGCTCCTCGGTCAGCGGGCGCGAGAACAGGTAGCCCTGGAAGTACTCGCAGCCCAGGCCGGTGAGAATGTCATGCTGGTTGGCGTTTTCCACACCCTCGGCCACCACGTCCATGCGCAGGCTTGTGGCCAGCTGGATGATGGCGCGCACGATCTCCAGGTTGTCCTTGCCATCCTCCAGCATGCGCACGAAGGAGAGGTCGATCTTCAGGTGGTCCAGCGGCAGCCGCGTGAGGTAGGCCAGGGACGAATATCCGGTGCCGAAGTCGTCCACGGAGAAGGACACGCCCATTTCGCGCAGCTCGTGCATCTTGGAGATCACCGAGGAGCCGCTCTGCATCAGCGCCGTCTCGGTCACCTCCAGCTTGAGGTTCTTGGCGGGCAGGCGGGTGTCCTGCAAGATCTCGCGCATGCGCGGCAGAAAGTCGTTCTTGGGCACCTGCTGGGGCGAGAGGTTCACGGACATCATGGCGTTGTCCAGGTGCGGGTAGCGCTCGCGCCATCTGGTCAGGATGCGGCTGGCCTCGCGCAGGGCCCAGTAGCCGATCTCCACCACCTTGCCGGAGTCCTCGGCCACGGGGATGAATTCGCCGGGCATGATGAGCCCGCGTTCCGGGTGCCGCCAGCGGGCCAGGGCCTCGAAGCCGAAGAGCTGGCGGTTCTTGCCAAGCTGCAGGATGGGCTGGAATTCCAGGAAGAACTCGCCTCGGGCCAGCCCCCGGTCCATGTCGTTTTCCAGGCGCACCACGTTCAGGGTCTGGCGCAGCAGCGACTGGGTGAAGCTCTTCATGCGGTTGCGGCCCTGGGATTTGGCGTGGAGCATGGCCAGGTTGGCGTTGCGCAAGGCCTCTTCCGGGCTGCCGGCCAGGTCCTGACCCAGGGCCAGGCCGATGCTCGCGGTGACGGTGATGTCCTCGCCCTCGGTTTCGAAAGGCTCGGCCAGAGCTTGGCGGATGCGCTTGATGGCCTGGATGGGGCGCTTGTAGCTGTCGAACTCCTCCATGAGCACCACGAACTCATCGCTGCCGATGCGGGCCACGGTGTCCAGTTCGCGCACGCTGGCGCGCAGGCGCCGGGCAACGTCCACGAGCACCGCGTCGCCTGCGGTGTGGCCCAGGGTGTCGTTGATGTTCTTGAAGCGGTCGAGGTCGATGTAGAAGATGGCGTGGCGGTAGTCGGCGCGTCTCTTGGCGCGCTGCAGGGCGATGCCGATGCGTTCCAGGCACATGCTGCGGTTGGCGATGCCCGTGAGCGGGTCCTGCTGGGTCAGGTGGCGCAGGCGCGTCTCCATGACCTTGCGCTCGCTGCGGTCCTGGAACATGCAGGCGCAGAGGCCGGGCTCGACCTGGAAGCAGTGCATCTCAAAGGCCCCGGCGATGTTCTGGTCGCGGTATTCCAACTGCTCTATGTGGACGGTGGAGCCCTTGGCGCAGACCTCGCGAAAGTGGTCCGGGGCCTCGGTGCCGATGAGGCCGGGGAAGGCTTCCTCCAAGCTCAGGCCGAGCAGGGGGCTGTTGTCCACATGCAGAAGCTTGTCCGCTGCGGGGTTGGCTCCGGTGAAGGTCAGGCGTCCATCGGATTCCAAACGGAAGAGATGGATGCCCATGGGCGAGGATCTGAGGAGGTTCTGATAACGCCGCTCAGCGCCTTTGCTGGCGTGGGGGACTTTCGTGTCCGTCACAGGCTCGTCGCTGGCCGCTTTGGGAGGGCGTTTGGGTGCCATGGGGTTCCGTTGGTTCAGAGTCCGTGGAGACTGACTATTTGTTAGCAGCATCATGATGAAATGGGAAGCGGTGCGAGGCGCGATTGCGTAGTCGAGGCTTTACGCAGGCGTTCAGGCTGTGATAGCTAAACGCTGGCCTGGAGACGGGCCAGGAGTCGAAAAGAATCGTATGGAGGTTCGGGATGCTTAAGGAATTCAAGTCGTTCATCATGCGGGGCAACGTGGTGGACATGGCCGTGGGCGTGGTCATCGGCGCGTCCTTTGGCGGCATCGTCAAGTCCCTGGTGGACGATGTGCTCATGCCGCCCATTGGCCTGCTGCTTGGCCGGGTTGATTTCTCCAACCTGTATCTGACCCTGCGCGACGGCACCACGCCCGGCCCCTACGCGGCCCTGGCCGAGGCCAAGAAAGCCGGCGCCGTTACCCTGAACCTGGGCCTTTTCGCCAACACGGTGATCAACTTCGTCATCGTGGCCATGGCCATCTTCCTTGTGGTTCGCGCCATGAACCGCCTGCAGGCCATGCAGAAGGCCAAGGAGCCCGAGGCCGAGCCCACCACCAAGGAGTGCCCCTTCTGCGCCAGCAGCATCAACCTCAAGGCCGTGCGCTGCCCGCAGTGCACTTCGGAGCTGGCTGGCTAGACCGTACCTTTTCTGCTCCATGAGGCGACTTTTTCCCGCCTTCCTGTAATAGCGCCTATCGCGTCATCGTTATTCTGCGGGGACGCGTTTTTTTTGGGGGCAGTACAGTGCATGCTGGCGCACCGTCCACGGATGCATGGCAAGCGTTGATTCCATCGCTAGGCTGCTTGTTGTTTTTGCTGTCTGTTCAGCGAATATGTATTGCAGTAGCGATTATGATGAATTATCTTTATTTATCTAGTGGGCTTGCGAATTGCCAGTGCTCAGGAGGTTATCAGCATAACGGGCCGCTTTTTATATCCCTCAAGCCCTCGGCCCAATCTTTATTGCTTGGCCGATCTGCAACCGCGTCGCATGCTCTGCGATGCCATACGCTGAGGGTGAATTCTATGCCTTTGAATAAACTGGACAAGCTTCATACCCGAATATTCGCCATCGTCCTCTTGGCCATGCTGCCAGTGCTCATCATGGCCCTGTTCATCGCCAAGGACCGCTACCAGGAGGCCAAGGCCAACGCTTTGAGCGCCAGCCGCCAACTGGCCTTGCAATATTCCCGCGAAGGCATGGCCCTGTTCGACAGGGTCCTCTTGCAGATGTCCGACCTCGCCGCATCCCCTGAGGTCAAGACCCAAAACAGTGCGGCCTGCACAGAGATCTTCAGGATCCATAGCCGTGTGCACCCCGCCTACGGCGCCATCGTTTTGAGCCGTCCGGACGGCAGTCTCGTCGCCAGCTCCATGCGGCAACCTGACACGAAATCCTTGGCCACGCAGAGATGGTTCCATGATGCCGTTCGCAACAAGACCCTTACTCTCGGCGCGTATCAAGACGCCAAGAACGGCGAGCCTGCGCGCCTGCCCCTGGCCCTTCCGGTGCTGGCCCCGGACGGCTCGGTACTCTCCGTGTTGAGCATCTCTCTTGACCTGAGGGTCTTGGCCGACCTGCTGGATGACTTGTCACTGCGCGAAGGCGTTGCGGTGTCCGTCATCGACCGCTTCGGGGTGATCCTCGCCCGTTTCCCCGCCGCCCCCAATGCCGTTGGCGAATCCGCGCCCGCTGCGGAGACGTTCCTGCCCGGTTACGCGCCCGATGGGCTGAATACCTGGGAGGCCAAGGGCGTGGACGGCATGTCGCGCCTCTATTACCTTGCCTCGCTGCTCAAGCAGGACAGGATGGGCCTCTTCCTGCGCATAGGCATGCCCAAGGCGCAGGTTCTTGCCGCCGTGGACCACGGGCTCGTCCGGGACCTTTCTTTCATCGCCGCCATGACCGTCCTCGCCTTTTTCATCACAGGGCTCTTCAGCAACGCCTTCGTGCTGAAGCAGGTGCGGCAGCTCTGGCAGGCGACCAAGCTGATGTCCGAGGGTGATTACGGCCACCGCATCGGCGCAACCGGCAGCGGCGAGCTGATTGAGCTGTCCATGGCCTTTGACGGCATGGCCGATGTTCTGGAATCCAAGACAAACAGGCTGGCCACGGCGGAGCGCAAATTCCGGAAGATCTTTGAGCATTCCGTCAACGGCATCTTTCAGACCACCCCGGAGGGGCGTATTCTGGAGGCCAACCCGGCCCTGGCAAGTATGCTCGGCTACGAGTCCCCGGAGGCATTGATCCACAGCGTCAGCGACATCGCCACACAGCTCTATGCCGAACCCGGGATACGCGAGGAGGTCCTGCTGCGTCTGAGCCGGGACGGTGTGGTCTCTGGCTTTGAGATGCCCGCCAAACGAGCCAACGGAGAGCGCATCTGGGTGTCGCTCAACGTGCACGTCGTCCGTAACAACGATGGAGGCATCGGCTATCTTGAGGGCTCCGCCGAAGACATCACCTATCGCAAGATGATCGAAGAGGACCTGAAGAGACAACAGGAAAAGCTCCAGGCCCTGCTGGACTATTCCCCGGCCATGATCAACATCCGGGACGGCAAGGGGAACTACATTCTCGGCAACCGCATCCACCAGGATGTGCATGGCCTGGGCCAGGAGGTCCTCGGCAAGGGCGTGGACGACCTTTTCCCCCCAGAGGTGGCGCGGCGCATCCTTGAGGAAGATCGTCAGGTCCTCGCCGAGGGCAAGGCCTTGACCTTTCAGCGTCCCTTGCGAATCCAGGGGGTCGAGCGGCATTTCCTGACCGTCAAGTTCCCGCTGTTCAACGAGTTCGGCCAGCCTGACCGGATATGCAGCATCGCCTACGACATCTCGGAATACGAGCAGGTGCGCGAGGCCCTGCGCCAGAGCGAGGAGAAGTACCGGACCATGATCCAGACCTCGCCGGACCTGATCTGGATGTTCGACCCCAAGGGCTATATACTGGAGGCCAACAACGCCAGCCGCGACCTGCTGGGCTATGAGCCCGAGGAGCTGCGCGGCATGCACCTGCAGAACCTCTTTCACCCGGACGATGCGCGGGCCCATGACCGCGAGCTGCTGCTGTCACAGCTTGTGGGGCACGGGGAAAAGAGGCAGCCGCCCCCTGCCTTGATCAATGAGCGCAGACAACTGCCAAGGGGCACCCGGGACTTGACCGTGCGTCTGCTGCCAAAGCCCAACGGCCGCCAGGCGCCGCAGCCGCGCCATTTCGAGCTGTCCTCCTGCGGGCTGTGGCGGAACATGACCTTCCTCGGCACCATGGCGGTGATCCGGGACGTCACCGAGCGCAGGAAGGCCGAGCTGGCCCTGCGCGAAAGCCAGGACCTGCTGGCGTACGCCCAGTCCCTCGGCAAGATTGGCGGCTGGGCCATCAACCTCGAAACAAAAGAGAGCAAATGGACCGACGAGGTCTTTCATGTGCTTGGATATAAGGGTCGGAATGTTCCAACGGTTGACGAGGGAGTAGTACTCTTCGCGCCTGAGGACAGGGCGCGGTTCCTCGAGGCCATGCGCAAGGCCGAGCTGGGCGAATCCCTCGACCTGGAGCTGCGCCTGGCGCAACGCGACACCAGCCAGCGCTGGGTGCGGATCATGGGCAGGATCCAGGACAGGGAGGGCGTCCGGATGCTGGGCGGCCTGGTGCAGGACATCACGGACAGCAAGAATCTGGAGCTCCTGCGCGATGACATCGACAACATCATCCGGCATGATTTGAAGACGCCGCTCAACGGCATCATCAACCTTCCCCAGATCATCATGGCCGGTTCGAACCTGAACCAGGATCAGATCGAGTGTCTGGGCTACATCGAAATGAGCGGCAGGAAGATGCTGCGCCAGGTGGAGATGGCCCTCGACATCATGAAGATCGAGCGCGGAAACTTCCAGTTCCAGCCCTATACCCTTGACCTCTTGGAGATCTGCCGGGTCATCATCCAGGAGCTGCGGGAATCCGTGGAACGCAAGAGGCTCGCCATGGAAGTCCTGCTCCAGGGCGAGCCGGTTGCGGACTATGCCAGCTTCGAGGTGAGCGGCGAGGAGCGGCTCTGTTTCCCCATGCTTGCAAACCTGTTCGCCAACGCCATCGAGGCCTCGCCAGCCGGCGAACGCATCACGGTCAACATGACCGCTGGCGAGGAGCATGTCGTGAGCATCCGCAACATGGGACCGGTTCCCCTGGACATTCGCGAGCGGTTTTTCGAAAAGTTCGTGACCAGCGGCAAGACCAAGGGCACGGGGCTTGGCACCTACTCGGCCTGGCTCTTCGCCAAGGCCCAGGGCGGATCCGTGGAGCTGGACGCCTCCGAGGAAGGGGCGACCACCGTGGTGGTGCGCCTGCCCAAGGCGACTGTCCACTAGGCGTCGGGCACTAGGCGTCGGGCTGGACCGGCTTGGGCTCGCGGAACGGGTTGCGGTGCGCGGCGGTCATGAACAGGTACGGGTAGTTGGCCTTGAGGTGGCGCATGTAGTCCAGCCACTGCCAGGCCAGCAGGCGGTAGGCGCGCTCCAGGTCGCCGCAGACGTGCGTGGCGTCGGCAGGGCTGAGCGAGCTCAAGTCGAAGCGGAACTCCAGCTCTTCCTTGATGTGCAGCACGGCCCAGAGCAGGTCCGTGCAGGTCTCGTGCTCCAGCAGGTTCGGGTTCTCCAAAAGCCGGATGAGCAGTGGGCTCTTCTCCGTCAGGAAGGCCTTGATGTCCTCCAGGTCCGCTGCCGTGGCCGCGACCTTGTACCCGTGCTTGGAGATGGAGGCGGCGCACTTGCGGAAGTACTGGTCGGACCAGCCGTCGGCTTCGGGCAGGCGTGAGCGCAGCCCCTCCAGGTCCGTGTCCAGCAGGGCCAGCTTGCGCAGCAGCCTGGTTCCGGCCTCGCTGAAGAACACGCCGATGACCATGTTCAGCTTTTCCTTGCGCTCTTTTTGCGCGCGCCGGGTCAAGAGGTGGTCCGAGGTGGCGGCCACGGCGTTCATGAACGAGCCCACGCCGGTGAGGATCATGATGCCCGCCACCACGCGGCCAGCGCCGGTGTGCGGCACCACGTCGCCGAAACCCACGGTGGACATGGTGACCACGCTGAAATAGAGCGAATCCGCGAAGTCGAAACCTTCCACCTGCATGAGCGCCAGGGTGCCTGCCATGAGCACCACCGCCAGCACGCCCAGGGCCGCCAGCACGCGTTTTTGTCCGGCATCAAGCTGCATGCTCAGCCCTCCCCCTGAAGATACCGGCGCACGTGCGCCGAGTCGGCCAGCGCGGCCAGCGCGCCTGCGGCCAGGGCGTGCATCTCCTGCACCTCTGGCAGCAGCACCACCGGGGCCATCCAGGACACACGGCGCGTGATGGCGTCGGCCAGAAGCGTGCTTTTGATCATGCCGCCGGTAAGCACCACCCCGGACAGGGGCGCAGTGTCGTCCTCAAACAGCGCCGCCGCCATGGAACCCACGGCCTTGGCCACCTGGTAGGCCAGGGTCTGCACCAGCACCGAGGCGCTCTCGTCCCCGGCGCGGGCGCGGGCTTCGATGACGCGCAGGTCGTTGGTGCCTGCGTGGGCATAGAGCCCGCTTGTGGTTAAAAGCTCGCGGCAGAGCGCCGCCGGGTCCTCGCCGCGGCGTATCAGGTCAAGCACGGCCAGGCTTGGCAAGGTGCCGGCGCGTTCGGCGCTCATGGGGCCCTCGCCGTCCACGCCGTTGGTCACGTCCACGATGCGGCCCCGGTCGTGCGCACCCACGCTGACCCCGCCGCCCAGGTGCGCCACCACGAACTTGGAGTCCTGGTAGCGCAGGCCGAGGTCGGCGGCGGCGCGGCGGCCCGCGGAGCGCTGGCTGAGCGCGTGGAACACGGTGCGCCGCATGACGCGCGGCAGGCCGGTCAAGCGCGCCACTTCGCGCAGCTCGTCGGTGACGGGCGGGTCGACCACAAAGGCCGGGCAGCCGGACTTCGTCGCGAACTCCCGGGCCAGGGGGGCGCCCAGGTTGCACGGATGCTCGCCGAAGCGCGCCCGGGCCAGGTCGTCCAGCATGGCTTGATCCACGGCGTAGACGCCGCCGGGCAGGGGCCGGAGCAAGCCGCCGCGTCCGGCCACGGCAGCGAAGCGCGCTCCGTTCAGATGCCGTGCCACGGCCTGGGCCACGGCCTCGCGCCGCAGCGCCAGCTGGTCCTGGACCGTGCCGCAGGCGGCGAGGTCCGCCTTGGCGTGGCTGATCTCCTCGGAAAACAGCTCGGTTTCGCCCTCGAACACGGCCACCTTGGTGGAGGTGGAGCCTGGGTTGATGCATAGGATGCGCGGGCTGTTGCGGGTCACGCTGAGCCTCCAGCGAGATAGGCCGCCAGGGCGATGGAGGCGAACTTGGAGCGCTCGGAGTCCCCGCGCGAGGGCACGACCACGGGCACGCGGCTGCCCACCACCACGCTGGCAAGCGTCATGTTCATGAAGGAGTTCAGCGTCTTGTACAGAATATTACCGGACTCGATGTCCGGGGTGCAGAGGATGTCGGCGTGCCCGGCCACGGGGTGGGTGACGCCCTTCATGGTCGCGGCAGCGGACGAAACTGCCAGGTCAAGGGCTAGGGGGCCGGCCACCATGGCGTCGCCGAACTCGCCGGAGTCGGCCATTTTGGCGATGATGTCCGCGTCCAGGGTGGCGGGCATGGCCGGGTAGTTGACCTTTTCCGTGGCCGCCAGCATGGCCGCGCGCGGCCGCGATATGCCCAGCCTGCGGGCCACGGCCAGGGCGTTCTTCAGGATGTCCACCTTGCGTTGCAGGGTGGGGCGGATGTTCACCCCGGCGTCGGTGAGCAGCATGAGCCGCTGCTGGCCCGGCTCACCGCTGGTCACGGCGCTTGGCGCATCGAAAACGGTGACGTGGCTGAGGATGCCGCCTGCGGGCACGAGCCCCGCCTCCTTGACCAGCACGGCCTTGAGGATGGTGCTGGTGCTCACCAGGCCCTTCATGATGAGCTCCGCCCGGCCCTGGCGGAAATAGTCCACGGCCAGGGTGACTGCCTGGGTGTCGTCCGGGCAGTCCTGGCATTCAAAGTCGTCGAGGTTGAGCCCCAGGTCCTTGGCCACGGCGCGCGTGCGGGCCATGTCGCCCATAAACACCGGCTCGGCCAGCCCCTCCGCCGCGGCGTGCAGGGCCGCGCGCAGCACGAACTCCTCGGCGCAGGGCGCGATGGCCACGCGCACCGGACGCCCACGGGCCGTGACGGCCTGCACCACCTGGGCCAGGCTGGTCAGGCGCGGGGTTTCCACTAGTCGTCTCCGCGCTTGAGGGCGATCTTGCCGCTCCTGGCCATGCTCAGGATGCCAAAGGGCGCCAGCATCTTGATGAGGCCCTCCACGCGCTCGGAGTCGCCGGAGAGCTCGACGGTGAGGCTTTTTTCGCCCATGCCGACGACGCTGGCGCGGAAGACCTCCAGGATCTGCATGAGTTGTGAGAGGTTGTCCGTGCCGCGCGCGATCTTCATGAGCACCAGCTCGCGGTCCAAGAACTCCTTGCGCGCCAGGTCGTCCACCTGGATGACGAAGTCCATCTGGGCCACGGCGCTGGTGATGACGTCGACATCGCCGTCCGGGGCCTCCAGGCAGATGACCATGCTCGTCACCGCAGGATTGTCGGTCTCGCCGCAGGCTATGCTCTGGATGTTCAGGCTGCGTTTCTTGAACTCTGTGGCCAGGTCGGCGAGAACGCCCGTGCGGTTTGCCACCAGGGCGAAGATGGTATGTTTCACTGCGGGCTGCTCCTTGCTGTGCGTTGTTCGCTGCAAGGCATAATATTAACGCAAGTCCGCAAGGAAGCAAAGTGTCGGCTTGAACTGGTCGGGCTTTGGCAGGGTATTGCCATTGCTGCGATCAACGGATATGTATGTGAGCATGAGGCTACCGGAATCCGCAGAGCAATATTTGTCCCGCCGTGGTGCCTTGTGAAGGTCCGCTGCTGGGGCGCGCGCGGTTCCATCCCGGTTTCCGGGCCGGAATATGTCCGCTATGGCGGAGACACCACCTGCCTTTCGATCCGCTCCAAGAACGACGCGCTGTTGGTCATCGACGCCGGCACGGGCATCCGCAGGCTGGGCTGCCAGTTGATGGAGCAGGGCCGCGAGGACCTGACGCTATTGTTCACCCACACCCACTGGGACCACGTGCTGGGCCTGCCGTTTTTCAAACCTCTGTACAACCCGAAGGTCCGCATAGACTTGTACGGCAGCCCCGGCCTGCAGGGCAACATCGTGAAGCTTCTGACGCGGGTCATGGCTCCGCCGCTGTTCCCGATGCCCTTCGCGCAACTGCCGTCCAGCATCACGGGGCTTGAGTGGCAGGGCGGGAGCCTGCAGTTGGACAGCCTGCGGGTGACGCGTATCGCGCTCTCGCACCCGAACCTGGGCGTGGGCTACCGCATCGAGGAGGACGGCAAAAGCTTCGTCTTCCTCACGGACAACGAGCTCTCGCAACACCACCGGGGCGGGCGCAGCTTTTCGGAGTACGTGGATTTCTGCCGCGGGGCCGACCTGCTCGTGCATGATGCCGAATACACGCCCGAGGAGTATCCGAGCCGCAGGGGCTGGGGGCACTCGCACTTTGAGGACGCAGCCCGGCTGGCCAAGGTTGCCGGGGTGAAGACTCTGGGCCTGTTCCACCACAACCAGGAGCGCACGGATGACGCCATGGACGAGCTTGTGCGGCGCACCCGCGAGTTTCTGTCCGGTCCCGGCGCGGGGAGCGGCCCTGTGCCTGCGTGCCTGGCCTTGACCCAGGATTCCAGCTTCGACCTCTAGCCTGCCCCGACAGCCTCCGGCTGCCCGAGGGGGCCCCTGCCCATCGCGCTCCGAACCCCGGCTGTACTTGATTTCTGTCCCAGGACATGCCACACCCGCAAGTGCCTTGCGAAAGGCAATCGGTGCGGCAACAAGGGGGAAGTGTTTGATGCGCGTGCTCATCGTGGATGACGATTTCTACAGCCGGATCATGCTTCATGACATGATGCGGCCCGTTGCGGAATGCCACATCGCGGTCAACGGCGAGGAAGCCGTTGGCGCCTTCAAGAAGGCCCTGGAGGACGGACGTCCCTACGACCTGGTCTGCATGGACCTGGTGATGCCTGAGATGGACGGCCAGCAGGCCCTGCGCGAAATGCGCGCTTACGAGGAAGAGATGGGGCTGAGCGACGCCCAGCGCTGCAAGGTCATTGTCATAAGCATGCTTGAGGACTCTCGCGAGACCAATGACGCCTTTTTCCTCGGCGGGGCCGACTGCTTCCTGGTCAAACCCATCGAGGAGGAGCGCTTCATGGCTGAACTCCGCGCCCTGGAGCTCATGGCCTAGCCAGGGCCTGATCCAGGTTCCCGGCCCGGTGTTCGGAGGCGGGACGAGCGGACGGGGGCAGCGGCCTGGCCGTAGCCTTCCGCCGCTTTTTTTTGGGGCGCTGCCGCCCCTTGGCGACATTTGAACTTCGACGAAAAGTCGGCTAATGAAGCCTACGACGTCGCACGGCCCCAGGCGGCCTAAAGCGACCCACAGGACAGGTGCATGAGTCAGATTCTCGGGATCAAATTCAGCGACCACGGACCGGTGTGCTATTTCGCCTCCGGAGCCCATGTGATGCGCGTGGGGCAGTCCGTGCTGGTGGAGACCGACCAGGGCCTGGCCCTGGGGCGCGTGGCCACCGTGGCGGCCCCGGAGGCCGCTCACCAGGACGCCCATGTGGTCGTCATCGCTTCGGCTGATGGCGCAGCGGCCGACACTGCTGCGGCCGACACTGCTGCGGCCGACACTGCCGCGCCGGTCAAGGCTCCGGCCCCCTTTGAGGCGGTGCTGATCAGCGCGGAGTGGCAGGATGAATTTTCGCAGCCGGAGTCCTCGCAGCCGGAGTCCTTGCAGCCCGGTGCGCCCAAGGACCAGGGCGGCGACAGCCTCTCGGAGCGGCCGCAGGAGACCCCCAGCGGCGGCGTCTATTCCCTGGAGCAGGCCGCCCAGTACCAGCCCAGGCCGGTGACCTCCGCAGGGCTGCAGAGCATTTTCCGCATGGCCGGGCAGCAGGACCTGGAGACAGGGGCCGAGAACAAGCGCCTGGCGCGCCGGGCCTTCAACTTCTGCCGGGGCTGCATCTCCAATCAGGCGCTGGACATGAAGCTCGTGGACGTGGAGGTGCTGCACGACCGCAGCAAGATGATCTTCTATTTCACCGCGCCAAACCGCATCGACTTCCGCGAGCTCATCAAGAGCCTGGTGCGCGAGTTCCACACGCGCATCGAACTGCGCCAGATCGGCGTGCGCCACGAGACGCAGATGATCGGCGCCATCGGCAACTGCGGGCAGGTCGTCTGCTGCCGCCGCTTCCTGCGCAAGTTTGCGCCGGTGACCATCAAGATGGCCAAGGAGCAGAACCTGTTCCTGAACCCGGCCAAGATCTCCGGCATCTGCGGGCGGCTCTTGTGCTGCCTGAGCTACGAGCAGAAGGGGTATGAGGAATTCCACAAGCAGTGTCCCAAGATCGGCAAGCGCGTTCCCACGGCCATCGGCACCGCCAAGGTGCTGCGCGCCAATTTCTTCAAGAAGTCCATTTCCGTCTGGGTCGAGGACCTCGGTGAGCGCGAGTTCACCCTGGAGGAATGGAAGGACCTGGTGAGCCGCCAGCTTTCGCCCGAGGGCGCGGCCCAGGCTCCGGAAGGCCATGCCCCGGAGCGCCAGGGACGCCAGGGCGCCAGTCGGCCGTCTGCTGGGCGCCCGACCAGGCCGGAACGTCCCGCACGTCCTGAGAGGCCGGAAAAGGGCGACAGGCCGGAGAAAGCCGAAAGGGCCGAGCGTGCTGAGAGGCCCGAGAGAACCGAACGGCCCGAAAGAGCTGAAAAGCCCGAAAGGCCGGAAAGAGGCGAAAGGTCCGAGCCCAGGGCTCAGGCTGCCGCCAGCCCCGAGACCGCGCCCAGAGAGACGGGCGGAGCCCCGGCAGAGCCCGGCAGCGAGCGTTCCGCCAGGCCCGAGGGTGAGGCCGGACGCTCCCGTCCCAGGCGCAAACGTCGCAAGGGCAGGGGCCCCAAACCCGCCTAGGCCAAGTGGGCCGCCACATTCCCAGAGCCAGGAAACGCTTCAAGGAGTCGAGATTGAAACGCTTCTTCGTCACCACGCCCATTTTCTACGTCAACGCGAAGCCGCACCTGGGCCACGCCTTCACCACCATCCTGGCCGATGCCATGACCCGATTCCACCGGCTCATGGGCGAGGATGCCTTTTTCCTCACCGGCACGGATGAGCACGGCGACAAGATCGCCAAGGCTTCCGAGGAGGCCGGGCAGTCGCCCAAGGAGTACGCCGACCAGATCAGCGGACTCTTCCGCGCGCTGGGGCCCATGCTCGGCGCAAAGCCCGACCACTTCATCCGCACCACCGACCCCGAGCACATCAAGACCGTGCAGAAGGTCTTGCAGAAGGTCTACGAGACCGGCGACATCTATTTCGGCGAGTACGGCGGGCATTACTGCTTCGGCTGCGAGCGTTTCTACACCGAAAAGGAGCTTGTGGACGGCATGTGCCCGGACCACAAGACCAGGCCGGAGTACATCGCCGAGAAGAACTACTTCTTCCGCATGTCCAAGTACCAGGCCTGGCTCATCGAATACATCAACCAGAACCCGGACTTCATCCGCCCGGCGCGCTACCGCAACGAGGTCTTGAGCCTGCTGGAGTCCGGCGCGCTGGAGGATCTCTGCATCTCCCGGCCCAAGAGCCGCCTGACCTGGGGCATCGAGCTGCCCTTTGACCAGGACTTCGTCTGCTACGTCTGGTTCGACGCGCTGTTGAACTACGTCAGTGCGCTGAACTACCCGCGCGGCGACAAGTTCAAGAAGTTCTGGCCCGCCAACCATATCGTGGCCAAGGACATCCTGAAGCCCCACGCCGTGTTTTGGCCGACCATGCTCAAGGCCGCGGGCATTGCGCCCTACCAGTCCTTGAACGTGCACGGCTACTGGCTGGTGCGCGACACCAAGATGTCCAAGTCGCTGGGCAACGTGGTCGAGCCCAAGCAGATGGTCGACGCCTACGGGACCTCGGCTTTCCGCTACTTTCTGCTGCGTGAGATGGCCTTCGGTTCGGACGCCTCGTTTACGGAAGAGGCGCTGGTGGGCCGTCTGAACGCCGACCTGGCCAACGACCTGGGCAACCTGTTCAACCGCGTGCTGGCCATGACGCACAAGTATTTTGAGGGCAAGGTGCCCAGCCCCGCGGCCGAGTCCGAGGAGGACGCCGAGCTCAAGCGCCTGGGCCGCGACGCCATGCGCAATTTCCAGGGACATTTCGCAGAGTTCCGCACAGCGCGTGCGCTGGAGTCCCTCTGGGAGCTGGTGCGCGCCCTGAACAAGTACATCGACACCACCGCGCCCTGGACCCTGTTCAAGAACAAGGACAAGGCCCGCCTGGGCACGGTGATGTACATGCTCCTTGAGCACATGCGCAAGATCGCCGTGCACCTCTGGCCGGTGATGCCCGAGGCCAGCGTGAAGATGCTGGAGCAGCTCGGCTGCTGCTTCGACCTTGACAAGGTGAACCTGGCCAAGGAACCCGAGGTCTGGGGCTTGCTCGATTCCGGCCTGACCGTGCTGCAGAGTTCCAACCTGTTCCCGCGCGTGGAGGTGCCCGAGCCCGCGCCGCCAGCGGTGGTGGAGGCGGAAGCGCCCAAGGCCAAGGCCAAGACCAAAGCTCAAGATGGAGAACCCAAGAAGAAGGCCGCGCCCAAGGCCCCGGAAGCGCCCGTGGGCCCTGCCGAGTCCATCGAGTTCGCCGACTTCCAGAAGCTCGACCTGCGCGTGGGCACCGTGCTCTCCGCCGCCAAGCACCCGGACGCGGACAAGCTCCTTGTGGTCCAGGTGGCTCTGGGCGAGCCCGAACCCCGGCAGATAGTGGCCGGTCTGGCCGACCGCTTCAGCCCGGACGACCTTGTGGGCAAGCAGGTCGTGGTGGTGGCCAACCTGGCCCCGCGCAAGCTGCGCGGCCTCATGAGCCAGGGCATGATCCTGGTGGCCAAGGACGCCGAGGTCACGCGCCTCTTGACCGCTGCCGGAACCGTGGACGACGGCGGCAAGGTGGCCTAGCAGGAAGCCTCTGCGCCGGACGTTGCTCCAGGCGCGTTTTCCATATCGGCAAAAGGGCCGGAGCTGGCGACACCAGTTCCGGCCCTTTTGCTTTGCATGGGCGCCAGCAGGACTTGGCTGCTATTTCAGGCTGAAGTCCACGCGCCCGCCAGCCGGAACCCCCTTGGGCGGGGTGCCGCCGGTCTTGGGCGCCAGCAGGAACACGCGACCTTGATCGATGCCGCCCTTTTCCACCAGCCAGGCCTGCACGGCGATGCCGCGGTCCTTGGCCAGTCGGGTCAGCTCGTCGGGACCGATCTTGATGTTCGCCAGCAGCAGGGCCTGCATATCCTCCGGGGGCAGCCCCTTGGCCAGTCCGATGAGGTTGCGGGGCTTCTTGATGTCTGCGGCCTTGTACACCCGCTCCAGATAGCGCGGGTATTCCTCGGCTGTGACGGTCACTTCGGCCAGGCTACCGCTGGCCTTGCCCCGGCGCGCCAGTTCGGTGGCCTTTGCGGACTTCACGCGGCGGTCCAGGATGGCTTGCTTGAGGCCCTCCTGCTCCAGCGCCGGGTCGGCGCTGCCGGTGACCTCGATCTTCAGGGTTTCGCGTTCCTTCAGCGCCTTGGCCAGGGTTTGCAGGGTCTTTTCCGCCGCAGGGGGCAGGGCGGCCTGTCCCGGCTCAAAGGAGAGGTAGGACAGCTCCTCGCCCCCGCCGAACATGGAGGACAGGAGCGCGAACGGCGAAGTGGCGGCCTTCACGATGAGGTTCAGGATGACCTTGACGATGATCCCGCCCAGGCTGAACTGGGGATCGTTCAGCGACCCCTGGATGGGCAGGTTGATGTCGATCTCGCCCTTGGAATTCTTGAGCAGGGCCAGCACCAGGTTGATGGGGATGGACATGGCGTCCGGGCTTTCCACCTTGTCGCCGATGGTCAGCTGGTCGAGGAAGATGTTGTTCTCGGCCGTGAGGTTGCCCTTGTCCACCTGGTAGTGCACGTCCACGGAGAGCTTGCCCTTCTCGATGGCGTAGCCGATGTGGCGACCGGAATAGGGGCTGAAGGTCGACATCTCGATGCCCTTGGCCACGGCCTTGATGTCCAGGCTGAGGGGCTTGCCCAGCGGGTCCATCTTGCCGCTGATCTCCAGGGGCGCTGTGCGGTCCACCTTGCCCTTGATGGCCACGTCGGTGAGGGTGCCTGCGGCCAGGGGCCCGATACGGCCGCTTAGGTCCGTGAGGTTGGCGGTGTAGTTGGGCTTGATGAAGCGGTCGGTGAAGTTGATGTTGCCGCCGCTCAGGACGATCTTTCCGATGCGGATCTGCGGGCCGGGCTCCTGCTTGCCCGGGGTCGTCTTGGCTGCTTCGGTCTTGGCGATTTCGGGCTTGGCAGGCTCAGGTTTGCCGGCCTGGTCAACCTTGGTCGCGGCTGGCGCGTCCTTGGCGGTGTTGCCGGGCTCCTGCTTGTTCTGCATGACGTCCTGGAGGTTCAGGTGCCCCTCGGGTGTGAGCAGCAGGCGGGCGAAGAATCTGGCGATGGCTATCTCGTCCACCCCGAACCGCAAGGGGGAAGTCCCGACGGACAGGCCGGAGAGCTTCAGGCTGTGCCAGCGCAGCAGGTCGGTGGCGTTGACCTTGTCGTGGACGCTCAGGTCGATGAGGGCCACCTCGCCCTTGAAGGAGGTGTCCGGGTCGCCTACCTTGAGGTTGCCCTTGATCGAAACATCGCCCTTGGTCAGCACCGCGTTGAGATCGCCGGTGAACCAGCCCTGCAGGGCCACGAGGTCGACCTGGCTCAAGGCCAGGGACAGTTCGGCGCGCACGGGCTCGGGCTGCACAGTGCCAGCGATCTTGACGCTGCCGTGCTCGTTGATGCGTGTGGAGAAGTCCAGCTTGGCCGTCTGGTCCGCGCCGCTGGCCAGTCCGTCGAGGCCCAGGGCCAGGGCGTCGGCCACAAGGGGCCGGACCTTGGGCAGGGTCTCGTCGGAATAGCGCAGGGTGCCGTCGGCCACGGCGATGTGCTTCACCTGCCACTTCCAGGCCGCAGGAGCCGCAGCGCCCTTGGCCGCTTGCACGGGTTTGGCGGGCTTTTTTGCCGAGTCATGAGGCTTTGCACCCGTCTTGTCCGCAGCTTTGCCGATTGTCTTGTCAGAATGCGGCGCAGCGGTTCCCGGCGCGCCCAGGGCCGCCTGGATGTCCAGCTTGCCGCTGGCCAGCCTGCGCGCCACGCCAAAGGGCTTGCTCAGCCGGACCTCCTCCACCAAGGCCTGGCGCTCGGCGTTGGAGACGTTGATGCCGCTGACATCCAGCGCCGCGAAGCCCAGGAACGGCTGCTTGTCCCCGGCCTTGGCCAGGGCCAGGTCTGCGATGCCGAGCTTGGCCCGGACCAGTCCGGCCAGGGTGGCCTCGTCCAACTGCAGGTTGGTCTTGCCCACGGTGAGGCGCAGCTTCGCCCCACCTGGCTGTGCGCGGGTGAGCGCGACCTCGCGCAGGGTGGTCAGGCCGCTTAGGCGCACGCGCGACTCCTTGCCCTCCTGCGCGAACTCGACCACGAGGTTGGAGTCTAGCCTTGCGGACTCCAGCCGCACGGGCAGGTCTTGCGGTGCGTATTGAAACACGCGCATCAAGTCGAAATCATTAAGCTTGAATTCAATGGATGCTGTCTTGCCCGGGGCGAAGGGGCGCAGTTTGCCCGCCAGGGCGACGGGTGCGCCGTTGACCTTGGCCGAGAACCTGGGCAGCACGTCGCTTTTCACGGTGCTCGAAGTGTTGGCGATGAAGGGAATGCCCAGGCTGATCTCCGTGATCTCCTGACGGCCTTTCTGGAGGTTGTCCTCAAACACAAGGGCCCCGCCCTCCAAGGTGATGTTGGACACGGAGAACTCCGGCGTGGGGCTTGGCGGGGTGGCCGGGGCAGCCGAGGGGGCGAGCCATTTGTCCAGCAGGTCCGAGATGTTGTAGCGGCCGGAGGCCTCGCGGATCAGATGCAGTTTCAGGCCTGTGAGGCGCACCTCGCTGACCACGGGGATGCCGCGCACAAGGCTTGAGGAGGAGACATTCACATAGAGTCGGTCGAAGTCGAGCAGTGGGGCGTCCGTGCCGTTGGCCTGGCTGATGGAGAAGCCGCTGACCGTGGCCGCGAGGGCATAGGGCGACACCTCGATGCGCTGGACGCGGACCGGTCTGCCGAACTCCTCGGACAAGAGCGCCTCCAGTTTCGCCTTGGCGAAGCCGGGCAGCCAGAAGTATCCGAGCAGTCCGAACAGCAGCACGAGCGCCGCCACGCTGGACAGGCCGTAGCGGACGAACTTGCGGTGCAGCAGGGTGCGGGCCTTTTCCTTGAGCACTGTCATGATGGAGGAGGTTGTCATGGCTCTCGGGGGCTGAGGTTTGCTCGCCATGGGCAGTCATGTCGACTGCCGTTCAGGATCAAATAGGCTGATGTCGTATTTTTAACAATGTGCAAGTCCGCGTTCCAAGTCAAGAGCGCTTTGTGTTGCACGCGCTGCCCCCAAGAACCATGCGCTTCAGAGGGGAGGCGGGAGTGGCCGCGCCCCGGCCAGGAACGAGAAATCCCGGTTCCGCTGTGCGCCGAAACCGGGATGGTCAGTCTGACGTTTGCGCCCATGGCGCACGTTGGTTCCTATTTCTTCGGGAAGTTGGCCGGGTCGATGACGTACCAGGCGCCGCCCACGCCTTGTCCGGTGGTGTCGCCGGGGGCCTTGTCCTTGAAGAAGTAGTACAACGGAGCGCCCTTGTACGTCACCTGCGGCTTGCCGTCGTCACGCTTGAACACCCCGAAATCCTTTGCGTTGAGCCCGGCCTGAGGGTCAACCTTGTCGGCGACGTAGGCTGGCCATTTCTGGAGGCATTCGCCGTTGCACACGGATTTTCCGTCTGCGTCCTTGGTGAAGTAGTAGAGAGTCATGCCCTTGGCGTCAGCGATGTAGGATCCGATCCCGTCCTTCTTCATGATCTTGGTCTTGTGGTGGTCTGCAAAGGCTGGAAGCGCAGTGAGCATGACGGCCAGTATGGCGAACACAGCGATCTTCTTCAGCATACAAACTCCTGGGTTTGTGGCAGGCCGAGCACGATGCCGGGCCAAAAAGGGAACAGGGGACTTCGAATGATGGATATTATCCCTGGCTGTGAATCGGGTCAAGGTGTGCGGGAATATTCCACGTCCGCCTGGGCCAAAGCGGCGACCGGCCGGACCGTGTCGGGGGGGCTCAGCGCTTGAAGAAGGCCACGTATTCCTGGTTGCCCTTGGGCCCCAGCAGGCTTGATGGCGCCGTGCCCACCAGGGTGAGCCCCAGCGTGTCCCGGCAGAAGGCGACGACGCCATCCAGGGCCTCCTGGCGGTCGGCCTCGTCGCGCACCACGCCCCGGTCCGTGCGTCCGGCGGGCAGCTCGAACTGCGGCTTCACCAGCAGCACCAGCTCGCAGGCGGGTTTCATGAGCGGCAAACAGCCCGGCAGGATGGCCGTGAGCGAGATGAAGGAGACATCGGCGGTGAGCACGTCCAAGGGCTCCGGAAACAGTCCCCCCATCTGAATGGGCGGCGGCTGGCGCAGGTTCAGGCGTTCAAGCACCACAACGCGCGTATCGCTGCGCAGCTTCCAGCTGAGCTGGCCGTAGCCCACGTCCGCCGCATAGACGCGCGTAGCGCCGAACTGCAGCAGGCAGTCGGTGAAGCCGCCAGTTGACGCGCCCGCGTCCAGGCAGGTCTTGCCCGAAGGGTTGAAGCCGAGGGTCTCGATGGCCGTGAGCAGCTTGTAGCCGCCCCGGCTGACGAAGCGGTCCTGGCCGCGCAGGGTGAACTCCGTGTCGTCCGGGAACTGCTGCCCCGGCGAGCTGACGGGCACCTTCTGGCCGTCCTTCAGGTAGTGCGCCCCGCCGGACATGATCAGCCGCATGGCGATCTCTGGCGTGTCGGCCAGACCCTGCTGGGCCATGAGCCTGTCCGCCCGCATCTTGGTGCGGTACTTCCTGGGTTTGGCTGGTTCTACCACTTCGGGCACTTCGGGCACTTCGGGCACTTCGGGCAATGCTGGCACGCGTTATTTCTTGGCCAGACCCAGGCGGGCCACCACATTGTCGGCGGCCTGCACCACGTAGTCCTTTTCGGCCAGACGGTCCTTGTCGCCCTGGGTGATGATGAGCTCGGGCCGGTTGGCCAGCTCGGGCTTGGGGACCACGCCGAACTCTGCGGGGAAACTGTTCTCGAAGTACATCTCCTGGAAGCCGATGAACTTCAGGTGGTGGGCCGTGGCGTCGAGCACCAGGGTCTCCGCCGCGCTGACCAGGCCGAGCTCGCGCGCGCGCTTGGCCCCGGCCAGGCACTCGCCGCCCTGGGTGCAGGCGATGTGCCCATGGCGGTTGGCCTGGATCATGGAGTCCATGATCTGCTGCTCCGTGACCTGGATGACCTGGAAGGAGCCGGTGCCGCCGAGCTGTTCGTACTTCTCGGCAAAGTGGCGCACGCGCGGGAAAGAGACCGGGTTGCCGATCATGGCCGCCTGGGCCACGCTGGCCGTGACCGTGACGGGCTTGTACTCGCGGTCTTTGGCCTCGGCCGCGTAGTAGCGGTACACCGGGTCCGCGTGGTGCGACTGCACGCCGAAGATGCGCGGCAGGGACTCGATGATCCCGAGCGCGTGGAGCTTCAAAAAGCCGCCCATGATGGCCGTGATGTTGCCCGCGTTGCCGATGGGCACGAACACGCACGTGCCGCGCATGTCCCAGTCGTACCACTGGGCGACCTCAAAGGCGTAGGACTCCTGGCCCAGGATGCGCCAGGCGTTCTTGGAGTTCAGCAGGGCCACGCGGTAGTTGTCGGCCAGGTGCTCCACCACCTTCATGCAGTCGTCGAACACGCCGGGCACCTCCAGCACCACGGCGCCGCTGCCCAGCGGCTGGGCCAGCTGCTGGGGGGTGACCTTGCCCGCGGGCAGGATCACCGCGCTCTTGACCGCGCCGCCCACGTAGGAGGCGTACAGCGCGGCCGAGGCCGAGGTGTCGCCGGTGCTGGCGCAGATGGCCAGGACCTCGGTCCAGCCCTTGGTGCGGATGAGGCTGTTCAGGAAGCTGAAGGCGCAGGCCATGCCCCGGTCCTTGAAGGACGCGCTGGGGTTCTGGCCGTCGTTCTTGTATACGGTCTTGAGGCCCAGCTCGGCGCGCAGGGCAGGGGGGGAGTCCACAAGCGGGGTGTTGCCCTCGCCGAGGTACAGGATGTCCCCCTGCTCCAGCACCGGGGCCATGAGCTCATAGAAGCGGAAGATGCCGCGCAAGGCCGGGATCTTGCTGGCTGCGCGGGCATCGAAGATCCTGCGCCACTCGGCCGCCGGGGTGGCCTTGAGCTGGTCGAAATTCAGGTCCTGAAGCACGAACACGCCGCTGCAGGTGGGGCAGGTGTAGTGCAGCTCGCCGATATCAAAGGTGGCGCCGCAGCCGAGGCAGACGTAGTGCAGGTGACCGCGGTAGGTGGGGAAGGACATGGCGACTCCTTGGCGTAGGCGGTGGCGTATGTGCGGGCCGGGCTCTAGGCCGCGAACCGGCTGATGCTCATGACGATGATGGTGGCCCCGATGGCCGACTTGCCGACCAGCCCGAAGCTGCGGCCCCAGAAAGACCCCCAGGCGGCCGCAGCGGCCTTCTGCGACGTTTCCCGGCGCAGGCGCTCGACCACGAAGCAGCCGACCCAGGCGCCGAGCAGGGCGCCCGCCAGGCTGCCCAGGCCAAGAGCGAAGGGCGCGAGGAGGATGGCCCCGGCGATGCTGCCCACGATGCCGCCGAAATTCCCGGCTCCGCTGGCCCCGCCGCGCCTGCCGCCGATGAGCTGGGCAACGAGCTCCAGGACCTCGCCCAGCACCGCCGCCGCCGCCATGAGGCCCACAAAGGCCCAGGTGATGCGGCCGTCCGGGCCGAGCCAGGCCGCCAGGCAGAGCACGCCGAGCATGAGCCAGTTGCCCGGCAGGGAGAGCAGGTTGAGCCAGAGGAAAGAGAACAGGATCAGGCCCAGGCCCAGGCCCCAGAGCAGGTCCATCATCCGCCTCGCACGCCCGTCATTCGCCCCGCACGCCCATTACTTGTCCCGCAGGTCCACCACGCGCACGGCCTTGCCCTCGCCCTTGGGGATGGAGTCGTGCTGCACCAGCTCCACGCGCGGGGTGACCAGGATCTCGTCGCGCAGGCGCGAGGCGATCTTCTTCTGCAGGCCGGTGAGGGCGCGCATGTCCTCGACGAAGAACTCGTCCTTGATCTCCACCTTGACGCGCAGCTGGTCCATCTCGCCCTCCTTGAAGAGCTCGATGACGTAGTTCTGCGCCACCTCGGGCAGGGACATGAGGGCCTGCTCGATCTGCATGGGGTAGATGTTGCAGCCCTTGATGATGAGCATGTCGTCGGCGCGGCCGGTGATGCGGTCGATGCGCACGTGGGTGCGGCCGCAGGCGCAACTACCTGGGATGAAGCGCGTCAGGTCGCGCGTGCGGTAACGCAGGAGCGGCATGCCGGTGCGGCAGAGGGTGGTCATGACCAGCTCACCGACCTCGCCCTCCTTGACCCATTCGCCGGTCTCGGGATCGATGATCTCGGCGATGTAGGCGTCTTCCCAGAGGTGCATGCCGGCCTGTTTTTCGCACTCGAAGGCCACGCCCGGGCCGTTCATCTCGGTCAGGCCGTAGGAATTGAAGGCCTTGAGGCCCAGGAGCTCCTGGATGCGCTGGCGGGCCTCCTCGGTGTGCGGCTCGGCGCCGATGAGGGCGAAGCGCCAGTTGAGGCTTTTGGGGTCCACGCCCTCGGCCTTGAGAAAGCTGGCAAAGTGCAGGGCATAGGAGGGGATGATGTGGATGCCGGAGACGTGGAAGTCGCGCAGGAGCTTGAGCTGGCGCTTGGAGTTGCCCGCGCCCGCAGGCACGGTCAAGAGGCCCAGGCGCTCGGACCCGTAGTGGATGCCCAGGCCGCCGGTGAACAGGCCGTAGCCGCTCATGTTCTGGAACACGTCGCCCTTGCGCAGGCCCACGGCGTACATGCAGCGCGCCACCAGCCCGGCCCAGGAGTCGAGGTCGTTCTGGGTGTAGAAGATGGCCGTGGGCGTGCCCGTGGTGCCGCTACTGGCGTGCAGGCGCACGTACTGGTCCATGGGCTGGCACAGGAAGCCATAGGGGTAGTTGCTGCGCAGGTCGTCCTTGGTGGTGAAGGGCAGCTTGCGGATGTCGTCGGGGGAGGTGAACTGGTCGGGGCTGATGCCGAGCTGGCCCAGGCGGGAACCGTAATAGCTGGAGCGCATGCAGGTGGCGATGGTGCTTTTGAGACGCTCGGTCTGCAGTTTTCGCAGGGATTCGCGGGCCAGTCCCTCTGCGGCTTCGTAATGCATGTGCTCCCCCAATGGCGCGGTGTTTGGTGTCAGCTTGGCTGGAAGTATTCCGAGGGATACGGAACAGTATTGAAGCTTTCAAATCTGCTATATTTTTTCTTGAAGTATAGCTCAATTTCACCAACTGGGCCGTTTCTCTGCTTGCCGATAATGATTTCTGCTACGTTGGGTTTGGTTGACTTCTCTTTTTGGTACACGTCATCGCGGTAGATGAACATGATGACGTCGGCGTCCTGCTCAATGGCGCCGGACTCGCGCAGGTCGGAGAGTAGGGGGCGCTTGTCACTGCGTTCCTCGACCTTGCGGTTGAGCTGCGAGAGCGCGATGACCGGGATCTGCATTTCCTTGGCCAGGGCCTTCAGGTTGCGCGAGATGTCGGAAATTTCCTGTTCGCGGGAGTCGATGTCGCGGCTGGCGCGCATGAGCTGGAGGTAGTCGACAATTACAAGGCCCAGGCCGTGCTCACTCTTAATACGTCGACAACGCGCGCGCAGTTCCATAGTCGAGAGCGCCGCCGTGTCATCTACAAATAATTTCGCTTCGGAAATTTTTGATGCAGCATCAGTAAGTTTTATCCAATCCTCGTGATCAAAATTGCCACGGCGTACCTTGCTTTGATCAACCTGACCTTCGCAACACAATAGGCGCATCATTATCTGATCCATAGACATTTCGAGTGAGAAAATTGCAACAGTAGGTGCTTTGTCACTTTTTGCTGCATTTAGCCCTAGATTAAGTGCAAAAGCAGTTTTGCCCATGCTTGGCCGTGCAGCGACAATGATGAGGTCGGAAGGCTGTAGGCCAGCAGTAATTTCATCAAGTTTATCGTAACCAGTTGACAAACCAGTAACAAGAAGATCGCGACCTTTTATGTTAGTTAAATGTGTGCAAACGCGATTTGCCAGCTCTCTTCCAGAGCAAATGGTGTTGGTGGAGCGTGAGTCACCGATTTCAAAGATTGCCTGTTCACTTTTGTCAAGCAAGTCTTCGAGATCTTGTGACTGATAGCTGTTGCTGATGATCTCGCTGGCAGCTTCGATGAGTTTTCGAGCGACTGCTTTTGTGCGTACAATTTCTGCGTGATGCAGAGCGTTGGCCGCGCTCACCGGGGAGTTTGTCAACTCAGCCAGATACACCGGCCCGCCCACGCTCTCCAGTTTTCCGGTCTGCGTGAGGTGCTCGCCAACGGTTATCAAGTCAACTGGCGAGTTTTTTGAGTAGAGAGTTTCAAAGGTGCGGTAAATGATGCGATGTGCTGGGGAGTAAAAATCATCGGCGGAGATAAGGTCGACCAGGGAGTGGAAGAGCGAATTGCGTAAAAAAACCCCCCCCAGAACCGCCTGTTCGGCTTCCAGGTTCTGCGGGGGGACTCTGCGCGAGAGAGCGGCGGAGGCCCGTTCCAGGGCCTCCGCGCCGTCTGCTCGCTTGCTGCCCTTGCTATGCCTCGGGCTGCTCAAGTTCGGGTTCTTTTTCCGGCTGTCCATGCTTGATCACACGCAGTTTCAGTTCGCCCTTCACGTCGGGGTGCAGGCGGATCTCCACGTCGTACTCGCCCAGCGACCGGATGGCGTCGGGCATGTCGATCTTGCGGCGGTCGATCTCGATGCCCTGCGCGAGCAGTGCGTCGGCGATGTTGACCGCGGTGACGGAGCCGTAGAGCTTGTCGCCTTCGCCCACGCGCACGGTGATGGACACCTTGGCGGCTGCGATCTTGGCGGCCAGCTCGGTGGCCTCGGAACGCAGGGAGTCGGCCATGCCGGCCAGCTTCTTGCGCTCCAGTTCAAACTGTTTCAGATTGGCCTCGGAGGCCATCATGGCCAGGCCCTGGGGAATCAGGAAGTTTCGCCCAAAGCCGGGCTTGACAGCGACGATGTCCCCCAGGCGGCCCAGGGCATCAACGTCGGCGCGCAGGATGAGTTTCATGTCATGCCCTCCTAGACGGTCTTCTTCTTGACGTCCGTGCTGTGCACGGTGGTGTAGAACAACAGTGCCATCTGCCGGGCGCGCTTGATCTCGGTGGTCAGGCTGCGCTGATGCTTGGCGCAGGTACCGGTGATGCGACGGGCGATGATCTTGCCACGCTCGGTGATGTAGTCGCGCAGGATGTCCGCACGCTTGTAGTCAAGCGGCAGGTTCTTGTCCGCGCAAAAACGGCAGAACTTTCTCTTGGGGGTGAATTTCTTGCGGAATGCCATGACTTAGGCCTCCTCTGTCACGGGCGCGGCGGCGGCGGGGGCGGCCAGACGGACGGTGACGAACTTGAAGATGCCATCGGTGATGCGGACGTTGCGCTCCAGCTCGGCCACCAGGGCGCCGGGGGCCAGGTACTCCAGGCGGACGTAGTGGCCGCGCGTCAGCTTGCGCACAGGGTAGGCCAGGATCTTGATGCCCCAGTCATCAACGAGGGTCATGGTGCCCCCGTCGCGCTCGATGATCCCGGTGAGATTCGTCAGAATCTCCTTGCGGTTTTCTTCCGCGAGTTCCGGACTCAGGAGCAGCAGAGTCTCATAGTTGTTGAGCATGTAAATCTCCTTTTGGGCTTTGGCCCTTCCCGCACAGTGGAAGAGCAAGGTAGAGGGGTGCTCTTACTGGCTCATTGTGTTGATGTCAAGTGCCGTCGCCGTCCTTGGGCTTGTCGGGCGTCTCCCAGACGTCCGGGGGCCGGGGCATTCAGCCGCGCATGCCGAACTTGGGCAGGATGATGCCCACGTAGACATAGACCACAGCGGCCACGGTCAGCAGAAAGAGGATGTTGTCCCACATGGCGCAGCCTTTGCCCGGCTATTTTTCCGGGCCGTCCTGGTCTTTGGCGTCGTTCTTGTGCGGGTCTTGTGCTTTCGGGCTTGCGGGCGGCGTCCAGCCGCACTGCTTCTTGGGGCCTCAGCCCCCGCCCAGGCCGGGCATCAGCCGCGACATGGCGAACCAGGCCACCACCACGGCCAGAAGAATCCAGAGCGCGTCCATGTTCCCCCCTAGACGCCGAGCTCGCGCCCGGTCAGCAGACGGTAGGCCTCCAGGTACTTGGCCCTGGTCCGGTCGATGATCTCCTGCGGGATCTTGGGCGCGGGCGGGCACTTGTTGAACTTGATGTCTTCCAGCCAGTCGCGCAAAAACTGCTTGTCAAAGCTCTGCTGGCCCCGGCCGGGCGCGTAGTCGCTCATGGGCCAGAAGCGCGAGGAGTCCGGGGTCAGCACCTCGTCGATGAGGATGAGCTTCTCTTTCCCGCCCTCGCTGACCGTGCCGAATTCGAACTTGGTGTCCGCGATGATGATGCCGCGCCCGGCGGCAAAGTCGCGCCCGGCGGAGTAGATGGCCAGGGCCAGGGTCTGGGCCTGGGTGGCAAGGTCGTCCCCGGTGATGCGCATGGCCTCGGTCACGGAGATGTTCTCGTCGTGTGCCCCCAGTTCGGCCTTGGTGGACGGGGTGAACAGGGGCTGTTCCAGCTTGTCGGACTCGCGCAGGCCTACAGGCAGCGTGTGTCCACTGACGCCTCCGGTCTTCTGGTAGTCCTTCCAGCCGCTGCCGGTGATATAGCCGCGCACGATGCACTCGATGGCCAGGGGCTTGGCCCGGCGCACCAGGACGCTGCGGCCTTCCAGGAGGTCCGCGTGGGCCTGCAGGGGCTTGGGAAAGTCGCGCACGTCCGTGGCCAGCAGATGATTGGGCACGAGCTTGGCGAATTTCTCCATCCAGAACAGGGTGATCTGGTTCAGGACCACGCCCTTGTGCGGGATGGGATCGTCCATGACCACGTCAAAGGCCGAGATGCGGTCCGTGGTGACGATGAGCAGCGTGTCCGGGCCGGTCTCGTAGATGTCGCGGACCTTGCCGCGCGAGAGCAGCGGGTATTCGCTGAGATTGGTGCTGGTGACGCATTGCATGGCGTGCTCCGTTGGCTGTGGCTGTGGGGTGGGGGGGCTTACAGGCCGCCCAGGTCTTCCAGGCGGCATTCGACGCTGCGCGCATGGGCCGTGAGGCCCTCCAGGTGCGCCATGCGGGCGATCTTGGCCCCGTGCCGGCGCAGGTACTCCGGCGAGGTGGCGATGATGCTCGATTTTTTGCAGAAGGTCTGCACCGACAGGGCCGAGGAGAAGCGCGCGGTGCCGAGCGTGGGCAGCACGTGGTTCGGCCCGGCGAAATAGTCGCCCACGGGCTCCGGGCAGTGCTGGCCCAGGAAGATGGCCCCGGCGTTGCGCACGCGGCCAAGCAGGCCGAAGGGCTCGGCCACGGCCAGCTCCAGGTGCTCCGGCGCGATGGCGTTGACCAGGTCCAGCCCGGCCTCCAGGCTGTCCACCACCAGCACGCCGCCCCACAGCTCCAGGGACTTCCTGGCCAGCTCGTTGCGGGCGAGCCTGGGCAGCTGCTCGGCCAGGGCCTGGCGCACGCCCTCGGCCAGCTTCGGGCTGGCGGTGATGCACAGGGCCGCGGCCAGCGGGTCGTGCTCGGCCTGGGAGAGCATGTCCGCGGCCAGCCAGGCCGGGTTGGCCGTGTCATCGGCCAGGATGACGATTTCGCTCGGCCCGGCGATCATGTCGATGCCCACCTCGCCCACGAGCAGGGCCTTGGCCGTGGCCACGTAGATGTTGCCGGGCCCGGCGATGACATCGCAGGGGCGGATGCTTTTCGTGCCATAGGCCAGGGCCGCGATGGCCCAGGCGCTGCCCGCGCGGTGGATCTCGCTCAAGCCGAGCAGGGCGGCGGTGGCCAGGATGTAGGGGTTTAGGCTCGAGTCCTTGCGCGGGGGCGAGACCACGGCGATGTCCGTGACCCCGGCCACCTGGGCGGGCACGGCGTTCATGATCAGGCTGGAGATGAGCGGGGTCTCGCCCCCCTGGCCGCCGGGCACGTACAGGCCCACGCGGTCCACGGGGCGCACCATTTGGCCCAGCACGCTGCCGTCCGGCGCGGTGGTGAACCAGGACTGCTCGGCCTGCCGGGCGTGGAAGTCGCGCACGTTGGCGATGGCCTCGCGCAGGATGTCCAGGTCCCTGGCCGGCACGGACCGCAGCGCGGAGCGGATGGAGCGCACGGGCACGCCCATGCGCGCGGGCAGGTCGGGTGCGTCGAAGCGGCGGGTGTAGCGGCGCAGGGCCTGGTCCCCGTGCCGGCGCACGTCGTCCAGGATGCTGCGCACGGTGCCGGTGACGTCCAGGCCGGGGTCCTTGCGTTCCTTGAGCCAGGCCAGGACGCTCGACGGGGTCATCTCTGTGGGGACGTGGACAATGCGACAGGGCATGCGGAACCTCGACGGCATGGAGTTTGGGGGCGTTCGACCGTTTGGGCCCTTGAATCTAGCGCAGGGGGCCTGGAAAGTCGAGGTCGAACCCGGGACGAAAGAAGGGGCCGGAACGTGCGTCCCGGCCCCTGGCTGTGGCGAAGAGAAGGCGGCGGCTAGAAGAAGTAGTTCAGGCCCACGCCGACCTTGTAGGCGTTGCTGCTGCCGTACCGCTTGATGTCTGCGGCGGTGGCGGCGCTGGCGGTGGTGGCGACGGTACTCAAATCACCCCAGACGTCCTTGTCGAAGTTGGCGTTGATGTAGCCGAGGTACACCAAGAGTGTCAGCTCGTCGTAGATCTTGTAGCGGCTGTTCAGGTCCACTTCCCACAGGGAGTCCTCGGTGGTCAGGAAGCCGCCGTAGTTGGCGTTGCGGATGGTGCCGCCAGTCTCGTAGATGTATTTCTTGTCGTTGGTGCCGCGGGCATACAGGAGGTTGAAGGTGTGCGAGAGCTTGTCCACGAAGGTCATGTCCTTGAGGGAGATGCCCGCAGCCCAGTAGCCCAGGGTGTTGCTCGTATACCCGGCGCTGTTGTTGATGGAGCCGCCCAGTTCCAGGCGCTCCCCGAAGAAGAAAGAGCCGATGGTCCAGAACTGGGGCGCGCCGACCACGGGCATGCGCTCGGAGGTGCCACCCTTGGAGCTGTTGCCGTTCTCGCCCGAAGAGTAGGTGAAGAACACCTGAGGGGTCATCATGGACAGGCCGGTGTAGTCCACGGCGGCATCGAACATGAAGCCCTGGCGGCCGGCCTTGTTGTCGTTGGCGGAGGGGTTGTTGTAGGTGGCCTTGCCGTAGTTGAAGTCACCCATGAACTTGAAGTTGTCGAGCGCCGTCACCGTGGCGGCGACGCCGCCCCAGTAGCTGCGCAGGCCCTGGCCGCCGGAGCTGTTGGGACCCATGAAACCAGCCAGGCCGGGAGCGCCAACGCCGGGGGCGTAGGTGTCGGCGCCAGCGTGGGCATAGGCGGCGAACGGCGTGATGGTCGCACCCTTGAAGCTGACCGGCACGGCGGCAAATACGATGTCGGTGGAGGTGCCGCCGCCGGAGATGTTGCTCGCCGTGGTGAAGGCGTTGGAGTTGGAGTCAAAGGGGCGGGCGTAGCCGACCAGGAGGGAGACATTGCCCGTGATGGGGGCGCTCACAACGGCTGCGGCCACCTGGTCGTCCAGGATCGGGCTGCCGCCGCCAAAGGCCGAGGGCAGGGACAGGGTCTGGAAGCCGACCTTGAAATTCACAAGGGTGCTGGGCCAGCGGTATTCCATATAGCCCTGGCGGAGCATGATGTTGCCAGCGCCAGCGGCGTTGGCGTTGGAGCCTGAGCCAGCGGGGGCCTGACCAGCTGTCTGGGTGCCGGCGGAGCGGCCTGCGCCGATGGAATAGAGCCCATTGCCCCAGTTACTAGAACCGATCTGGGTATCAAATACAGCGCGCAGGTTCTCGTTGGCGATGAAGTGGAACTGGGTGCGCATCTTCTGTTCAATATTGAATGTCTTGTCTTCGCCGCTGGCAGCGCCCTTGCCCAGGAAGTCCCAGTTGTTTTTCATGACGGACTCGATCCACCAATAGCCTTTGGCCTTGATTTCCAAGGCAAAAGACATGCTCGCCGTGGCAAGCAGAAGGAACGCGACCAGTCCAAGAACTCCAATCTTTTTCATGTGGAACACTCCTAAGCAATATTATAAAAGCTTTGCTGAGACGTGAGTGAGTACTCCTTACCTGGGGCGGAACTGGAAATCAAGGGAGCAACGTCGATTTGTTCAATAAATTATGCCGGGCAAAAAAAGGCCGGAGCTTTCGCTCCGGCCCCAGGCAGGCTTAGGTGGTTTCTGAGCTTTTCCTAGAACGAGTAGGCCAGACCGAGGCGGGCGCTGTAGGCGTCCTCGCTGCCGTACTGCTGGTAGTCGGCGCGATTGGTCTTGCTGGAGGTGCCCCAGACGTTTTTGTCAAAGCTGGCGTTGATGTAGCCGAGGTCCAGGTTCATGGCGAGTTCGTCGTAGATCATGTACTTGGTGTTGAAGTCCACTTCCCACAGGGAGTCCTTGGTGGTCAGGAAGCCGCCGTAGTTGGCAAGGTTCGCCTGAGCGCCTGTGAGGTTCAGGTTGCCACCGTTCTCGGTGATGAACCTCTTGTCATTGGTGCCCTGGACGTACAAGAGGTGGGCGGTGTGGGAGAACTTGTCGATGAGCTTGATGTCCTTCAAGGACACGCCAGCGGTCCAGAAGCCCATCACGTTACGGACGTAGCCGGCGGAGCTGGGGATGCCGGGGAGGAAGTTGCGGTCGCCGAAGAAGAAGGAGCCAACGGCCCAGCTCTGCGGGTTGCCGACAACGGGCATGCGGTTGGAGCCGGACTGGCCACCGTCGGTGGAGTTGCCCTTCTCACCAGAGGAGTACACGAAGAATGCGGACGGGGTCATCATCTTCAGGCCGGTGTAGTCCACGGCCACGTCAGCCAACCAACCGGAGCGGCCTTTGTTGGCGGTCTGGTTGTTGCTGTAGGCGGCCTTACCGTAGTTGAAGTCAGCCATGAACTTGAAGTTGTCCAGGGCGGTGACAGTGGCGGCCACGCCACCCCAGTAAGCGCGCATGGACTGGTTCACGGAGCTGTTGCCGGAAGCGAAGCCAGGCAGGGCGGGGGCGCCGATGCCAGAGGCATAGGTGTCCTTGCCAGCGTAGGCATAGGCGGCAAACGGGGTGATTTTCACGCCCTTGAAGTCAATGGGCACTGCGGCAAAGACCGCGTCAGTGAAGGTGCCACCGCCGGTGAGGGCCCCGGCGGTGGTGGTGGCGCTGAGGTTGGAGTCGAACAGGCGGGAATAGCCAGCCAGGACCTTAACGTTGTCCGTGACCGGGGTGACCACGATGGCCGCAGCAGCCTGATCGTCCATGATGGCGCTACCGCCGCCAAAGGCGGCCGGGAGGGCCACGGTCTGGAAGCCGACCAGGAGGTTGGTCATGGTGCCGGGCCACTTGAAGTCAAGGTAGGCCTTGCGCAGCATGATGTTGCCATTCCCCGCGGCGTTGGACGCGCCCACGCCGGAGCCGGCAGGAGCCTGGTTGGCAGTGACTGTGCCAGCGGCGCGGCCGGCGCCCAGGGAGTAGAGGCCGTTGCCCCAGTTGCCGGTGCCGATCTGCATATCAAGGACGCCCTTCAGGTTCTCGTTGGCGATGAACTGGAAGGCGGTGCGAATGCGCTGTTCGATGTTGAAGGTCTTGCTTTCGCTGGAGGCAGCACCCGTGCTCAGGAAGTCGGCGTTCTGCATGCTGGCTTCAATATTCCACGTGCCGGTAGCTTTGATGTCGGCCGCGGAAGCCGTGGCCGTCATGCCCAGGACCATGAGCCCAAGCAGGGCAATCGCGTAAAATTTTTTCATTGTTTCCTTCCTTCTTTTGCGGTTGCGGTGAAACCACCTTCAGCCATTCTCGTTAAGACATCTACCAAAAGAAAATGACAGGATCAAGAGAAAACGGCATCAAAGTTAAAATATTTTTACCGTACGGTTTTTTGTATTTTGAAGGTAAGAAAGATCTAAGGAAGTTTCGACTATTTGCGGATAAGAGCCTATCCGTAAATAGTTGCCACCTTTCTCCAGCAAATGATTGCTGCGGCCAGGTGAAGCAAGGCCTCGTAGCTATCCGCTAACTTTTCGTATCGAACCAGCAGCTTCCTGAACCGATTGAACCAAGAATGCGTCACCTCGACTACCCAACGCCGATTCTTCCATGGACGCCCAGGTCTTCGCTTCTTCCGGCAGACCCGTGGCACGTATCCCCTCTCAGTTATTGCTCTTTGCGCTGGTTCTCCATCGTAGCCCTTGTCGGCATAGATGTATGCCATGTCCCTGCCCGGCGGAGTGAAGATTGCAGCGTCCAGCAATAGGGCAAGCTGGGTTACGTCATGCCTGTTCGCTCCGGTTACGATGAGCGACAGCGGGATGACATTCCCGTCCACCAGCACATGCCGCTTGCTTCCATTTTTTCCCCCGGTCCGTTGGGTTTCGCCCGACGGATTCTTGAGCCAAGGGAGCCTTGACCATTGAGC